>k87-1395525_pt1 | contig 21140 bp, 19 predicted proteins | sample MGYA00084031_6733416 | MGnify analysis MGYA00084031
CACAGTCAACTTTCCAACCGGCTCCTCCGCCACTGGCTCTTCTGCGGTCAGCTTTTCAGCAAATCCTTCCGCATCTGAATCAACTGCAGCCCGCACGCCATTATCCTCGGCTTCGCCTGAATCAAATTCCGCCTCGTCCAGTGCAGCTGCTGCTTCAAGCATCTCGCCAACAGTCACGCTATACTCTTCTCCCGGCTGACCAGTGCTTGCCGGCTGCATGTGGCCGGAGGCTGCTGGATCGGCAGGTTGACCTCCAGCGTTGTCAACGTCCAAAAAGTGCGGCGCTTGCGCCCGGTTATGGACGCTGTGAGCAAACGATTCTTCCTCTTGCATGCCGTCTTCCACCCGAATATCTGCGGCTTCGCTCACTACTGTTTCGGTCTTTTCATTTTCAGGAAGCTGTACCACCGGCTCGCTGTTCATCTCCAGTACAAGGTCGGAAGATGCTTCCGACCGGTCATCCGCTTCTGCTCTTTCCGCGTGGCTTGAGGCAGTCAGCTCCCGCATCCTCGCCTGTTGTTCATTGATCAGCTCCCGGGAAGAATGGACTCCGGCTGTCGTATGTATCCGATGATCAGCGTCCTCTGTCTCAGCAGTCACCTTTCCAAACACAGGTGAAATGACCTCTGAAGGTTTATAGGGGCGCTTGGTCTCCAAAGGCTGGGCGGTCCGGCTTACCGTATCAACGGCCTCTTCCGCCTGTCTGGTCTGTTCATTGCTGTCAGATGTTGTTGCACGCCGCCGCTCCGGTTCACCTTTTCCCGCAGTCGCGCGCGCTCTCTCAGCCCTTCTTTTCGCCACGGCATCTGCCGGATTTTCTGTCGGCGGAGCCTGCTCTGTCCGTTTTTCGGTCTGTTTTTCATCCGGTATGACCGGAAATTTAAATTGTCGCTGTTTCCTTCTGCGGAACGGCTCGTCCGTCTCTTCGATTTCCCGCTCTCTGGGGTAAATGCTCCGCGTTCTTGCCTGCACTTTGCCGCCAGACACTCCTGTTGAAGGACGAACGTATTGCTCTGTATGCCCTTGTTCCTGTTGTTCACTTTCGTCTCCGCGAATAAAACTCATCAGCTTGTGAAGCCACGACCACATGTTGCAACGTCCTTTCTTGCATAACCTCTTAGCGTAACCCTTCGCTTTCTACAATCTTACCACGAAACACCCCGTTGTTTTTGCTCTGTTGTGTTTTTTTTAGATATTGAGAAACCTTTTGCCAGCTCATGCGTAATACAAGATGTGGAAACTGAAATGAATGATAGAGGAGGAACACTTCATGTGGAAAAAGGGGAGTGCCCTGCTGCTTGCTTTGGGGCTTGTTCTCACAGGCTGTTCAGGTCAAGCGTCATTGGTGCGGGACGCCGTCGTTACATCGCTCGATAAACCCAACTATGACTACCAGGGTTCACTCAAACTGGTTGGTGACGTAGACAAGCTGCCAGCAGCCCTGGGCGAACCAGCGGACGCTGAAAGCATCGCCGTACTGAATGCATTGAAAGCAGGAGTAACCGTAAAAGGTTCCCAGCTCGATCTTCAGAACGCGAAGATGGACGTCGTAGTAAACGACGACAAGCTGCTGCGGGACAAAGGCGTTTGGGCTGGCGATAAAAAAGCTGGCGTGGAGCTGATCGTAAGTGGAAGCGATCTGTATGCAAAATCTTCGTTGGATAAAAAATACTTGAAAATCGACAACTCGACCGGACTCGGCGCTGCTGGCGAAACAGCCATCGATCCGGCGAAATTGAAAGACTACCAGGACAAAATGAACAAACTGACGATGGACTTCACGAAGAAGTACATCTCCAAATACGGCTACAAGCTGTCCAATGTGAAAGACCTGGGCAAAGAAACCGTCACACTGCCTAACGGCGAGAAAGTGGAAACGGCACACATCGCCATCACTCTGGACACAAAAGAATTGATTCAAATGTTCTACTACACAGCAAATGACGCTGTTGCCAACCAAGACGTAAAAGCGTTCGCTGTCGACCTGATGGTTTTGACTCAACAACTGGAAGAAGAAATGACTCCTGACGCGAAGAAAACGACAGAAGCCGAGAAGCGCGCTACTGCCGAAGCAGCGGTAACAGCTGGCATTGCTTCTGCAAAACAATGGCTGGAAACAGAGGGCAAAGTCTATACGCCTGATAAAGTCGTCGAGCTGCTGAAGGAAGAAGGCTTCCACGGTGTGAACTGGACCCTGGACTTCAACATCGACAAGGCAAAACTGCCTATTCGCCAAAAGAGCGCTTTGAACGTAACGTTCGCGGTTGACAAAACTCAAAAGCCGTTGACTGTCGGTCTGGAAGCAGAAAGCGTATCGTACAACTTCGGCAAAGCGACCAAGTATGACATCCCTGGAAAAGACGCTTCTTTGACTGTAGAAGATCTGAAGAAAGATCCGAAAGCAATCGAAGCTTTTGACAAAAAAGGCTTCTTCCGCTCCTTTGCTGAAACGCTCTCCACTGAGCCAAGCTGGGAAATGGATGCTGTAGAAGCAGTTGTAGAATAAGCTACATGAAGAAAAGGCATGACGCCCTGTGCGCCATGCCTTTTTCTTATCCACCGTTTGCCTGATGGATCAAGTCCGCAGTCTGGCTATTACGTTGCCTGCTTCCCGACTAACGTTCTTCCCCGTTCCTTTCCCGATACAACTCCTCAATCGTTTTCATCATCGATTCGTACTCTTTTTGCGTCAACTGCTCGACTTGCTGCAATTGATGAAGCGCACGCATCTTCTTTTCCGCATGAGCGTGTTCCTCCGGCGTCTGCCCTTTCCCCTCCTGAAACTCGGTCCAATGATGGGCGAAGTTTGCGGTCAGAGCGCCAAGAGTCCCGATACCGGTGACCATCAATATCGTAGCCATGATTCTGCCCCCCGTCGTAACGGGCGAGATGTCTCCGTATCCGACTGTTGTCGTCGTGACGATGGACCACCAAAGAGCATCGCCGAAATGAACGATATTTTCGTTGATGCCGGCCTCCAGCAGGTAAATGGCTCCCGAGCTCCACAGCATGATCAAGGTGACCACGCCAATCACCCGCTGCATCGGCTTGGATTTCAGCATGCTCCAGAGAAAAGGAGAAGCTCTCAATATCCTGACAAGGCGCAGGATACGCATGAAGCGCGCCAGATAAAAATAATGATCAAGCGGGATCATGGCGACGAGATCGAACCAGTTGCTGATGACAAATTTCTTTTTATCTTTGGCCAGCCATAGGCGGATGACGTATTCCGCTGCCAAAAAGCTGATCAGGATGACGTCTGCCTGATTCATAAACTCCTCGGTCAACCGGGGATGACTGGCCGGATCGGCGAAGACGACAATCGCATACGTGATGACCAGCAGGATGACAAAAATTTCATACATGACCCGAAAAAACAAGAGGACTCCTCCAAACCCAGTTAACCTGCCCGTTCGCTTTCTGTCTCCCGGCTGCCAAGCAACGTTGCTTCCCTTTTCAAGGTTACGCTTCTGCTATTCCGAGATCAGTTCCCGCACCTTTTCGTGCAGTACGCCATTGCTCGCCACTAGCGACGGCAGACGCTCTTTGTCGAAGTCTTCATGATGATAGATCTCTCCGTTCCAATCTGTGACGAGGGCACCGGCCTCCTGTGCGATCAGAATGCCAGCGGCCACATCCATGATGCTGGATCGCTGCATCACGATGTAGTCCAGCCACCCGTTGGCGAGCAGGCACCAGTCCAGAGCTGGCGCGATGTTGCGCAAGAGCCGCTTCGTTTTGAGCACGAACGGACGCGTGAATTCGAGCTCCTGCTCCTTGGTGACCGAGTTGCGTCCCCGGATGTACGTTCCGACTGCCCGGGTCAAATCATCGCGTTTGTTCACTTCCAGCCGCTTCCCGTTGAGGAACGCTCCCTTGCCTTTTTCCGCCCAGAACATTTGACCGGCCACCGGGTTGTAGACGACGCCCAAGATCACATCACCTTTGTACTGCAGGGCAAGCGAGATAGAGAAATACGGATAGCCGATGAAATAGTTGTTTGTACCGTCCAGCGGATCCACGATCCAGAGATAGTCTTCCTTGCGTTCGACCATTCCGATCTCCTCGGAGTAAATGGTATGGTCCGGAAAATGCTTATGCAAAACCTCAATGATCCGTCGTTCGCTCTCCTTGTCTTCGGGAAGCTTTACGTCGTTGTGAAGCTCCTCATCGGGGATGAGCTGTTGCAAAAAACGTTCCTGCAGATAGGTTCCAGCGTATTTTGCTGCTTCTTTGGCTATTTCGATCATGGGAGTCTCTCCTTTTCTTTTCTGTAAATCCATTGATTACCCTTGCATCCGGACCCGGTTCATCCCTATGATAGGGAGACACCCGTGTTTTGAAGGGGCTGCCCGGTCTTTGCAAAAGCGCATCCGGGCAAGTGCTTCCGCCAAAGGAGGGGAAAAGACATGAACAGCGATTTTATTCGCCTGAAAAATCTGGAAGGCGAACTGATGCTGACCCAGTTGAACAAAAGTCTGGGTTGCTCCGTAACCAGCAAGGAGCTGGTGTTTTTCAAGCCTCATATGACGTATCACCTGTTCCTGCATGACATCGTCAGCATGGTTCCGATAAAGCTTGACAACGCGCCGATTACTTTCCGCCACAAAAGCGAGCTGATCCGCTCGGAATTTGGCTCGGACTACTACAAGCTCACCGTAAAATGGGCGCGGATTGTGACGCGTTCCGGAATTACCGAACGGGAGAACATGGAGTTTATCGTTCCACTTTCCCGCAAGATGCTGGACTACATTGCCCAATACAGCGGCCTCATAGCCATTGGGTAAAAAACATGCGCCTCGCCTGGTGCACGTGGCTGCGCTGCACGGCCGAAAGCCTCTATCCGCTATTTGCGTATAGAGGTTTTTTTGTGTACAGACTGCCTATCTCTTTCGCTTGAGGACGATGAACGTCCCGGTCCCGTGAGCCAGCAGCCGATCGCGTTCGTCGTACACCCTGCCATCCATGACCACCAATGTTTGTCCGCGATGGATGAAGCTGGCTTCCGCACGCAGCTTTTCTCCCTTTCCCGGACGCAGGTAATTGGTCTTCAGTTCAGTCGTCACGGCGTATTGATCAGGCGGAAGGGAGCGGTTAATGAGCGACCCCATCGCCGAATCGATGAGCGTAGCCAAAATCCCGCCGTGGACGACACCGAGCGAGTTGTGCGTAAACACAGTCAACGGCAGTTCAAAGCGATAGGTGTTCTCGTCGACGAAATCGCCCTTCAATCCGAGAAAGCCGGACAAAAACGCGCTTCCCCGCTCCCTGCGCTGCCGGATCGCCTGAACGGCAAGCTCCAGGATTTGTCGTTCTTCCTCAGTTCCCTGTTCCCAGATCGTTTTTAGTTCTTCCCACATCCTGTTCACTCCAGCTCTATTTATTTCATGTACCTTATTGTAGAACAAAGTACTTTCTTTTTCACCAGTTCCGTTGTTATGAACAGGCAAGCGGCGCTGCTTTTGACGCCTTGAGAAGCTCTTTCCTGAGCAAATGTTCAGACTTTTACGGTTGTTTCTATTTATGAAAAAGTGATAAGATAGTTCAAAATAAACAGGCATCGTTTCAATCGGAAGGGAGTTTTTCAAGTGGCCAGACAACGAAGCGACATGATCAAAAAAGGCTTTGACCGTGCGCCGCACCGCAGCCTTCTGCGTGCAGCCGGCGTAAAAGACGAGGATTTCGACAAACCGTTTATCGCGATCTGCAACTCATACATCGACATCATTCCCGGTCACGTCCACCTGCAGGAATTTGGAAAGATCGTAAAAGAGGCAGTCCGCGCAGCGGGCGGAGTGCCGTTTGAATTCAATACAATCGGCGTAGACGACGGCATCGCCATGGGCCATATCGGGATGCGCTATTCCCTGCCAAGCCGCGAGCTGATCGCCGACAGTCTGGAGACAGTCGTGGCCGCTCACTGGTTTGACGGCATGATCTGTATCCCCAACTGTGACAAAATCACCCCCGGCATGATCATGGGAGCACTGCGCGTTAACATTCCTACTGTTTTCGTGACAGGCGGCCCAATGAAAGCCGGAAAAACAAGCGACGGCCGGTCCATTTCGCTTTCCTCCGTGTTCGAGGGAGTCGGAGCGTACCAGGCCGGTCTGATCGACGATAAACAGCTGGACGAGCTCGAGCAATTCGGCTGTCCATCCTGCGGCTCCTGTTCCGGCATGTTCACCGCCAACTCGATGAACTGCCTGGCGGAGGCTCTCGGACTGGCTCTGCCTGGCAACGGAACCATTCTCGCCGTTTCTCCGGAACGCAAGGAGCTGGTCAAAGCATCGGCCCAAAAACTGATGGATTTGATCGCTCGCGACATCAAGCCTCGCGATATCGTTACGCTGGAAGCCATCGATGACGCATTCGCCCTCGACATGGCAATGGGCGGTTCCACCAACACCGTTCTCCATACGCTGGCGATTGCCCAGGAAGCAGGCTTTGAATATCCGCTGGAGCGGATCAACGAGGTAGCCAAGCGCATCCCGTACCTGTGCAAGCTGGCTCCGGCATCCGACTACCACATCGAGGACTGCCACAATGCGGGCGGTGTCTCCGCCATTTTGAAGGAATTGTCCAAAAAGGCGGGCGCCCTGCATCCTGAACGCATCACCGTGACCGGCAAAACGCTGGCGGAAAATATCGCTGACGCGGAAATCACGGATACGCAGGTCATTCGCACACTCGACAACCCGTACAGCGAAACAGGCGGACTGTCTGTTCTGTTTGGTAATCTGGCTCCGCAGGGTTCCATCATCAAAACAGGCGGCGTCGATCCGTCCATCAAGCGGCACGAAGGACCTGCCATCTGCTTTGATTCGCAGGAAGAGGCGCTTGCCGGTATCGCTGCAGGCAAGATCAAGCCAGGCCACGTCGTTGTCATCCGTTACGAAGGGCCAAAAGGCGGTCCGGGCATGCCTGAAATGCTCGCCCCTACCTCCCAGATCGTGGGCATGGGACTGGGCAAGGAAGTGGCGCTCGTCACCGACGGCCGTTTCTCCGGCGCCTCCCGCGGAATCAGCATCGGCCACATCTCTCCGGAAGCAGCGGAGGGCGGTCCGATCGCTTTCGTCCGGGACGGCGACATCATCAGCATCGATCTGGAGGATCGCTCCATCCAACTGCATGTAGCCCCTGACGAGCTGGCTCGCCGTCAGGCCAACTGGACCGAATTTGAGCCAAAGGTGAAGACCGGCTATCTGGCTCGCTACTCCAAGATGGTTACCAACGCCAGCAACGGCGCTATTTTGAAGATCTAACCTATCATCCAAAAACAGGCTGGGCGCTTTTCCAACGCTCAGCCTGTTTTTGCTGTATGTGGGGGGCAATCTTTGCCTATGCCTATGCCTATTCCGTCCCGATCATTCGATTTTGGGGGCTGCATGTCAGTCCCGTATAATTCCGCGGCTTGCTCCCGTCAATACTTCCTTTCCGTCCTGATTGCGATAGATCAGCTTCACTGAAACCTGCTTGTAGCCTTCCTGCTGCGTTACCTCGGTCACGGTCATTTCACATGAGACGGTATCTCCTGAAAAGACAGGCCTCAGAAACTCGCTGACCAATTCTCGGGCGATGTAGTTCATATCTCCGCCGAGCTTTGTTCCGATACTGGCCGTAAGAAAACCGTGAACCATCAGCCGCCCTTTTTCATCACGTTCCACATGATGTCTTCCCTTGTCGCCGGTCAGCTCCGCGAACTGCAAAACCTCCTCTTCACGAAACGTCCTTTCCCACCTGAACACGTCGCCTGCTTTCACGTCCACTTTTCATAACCTCCTGTTTCACATTTCAGGAAATTTTCTCCCTTGAATATATCACAGCTTTGGTGAATGTACATTCATTCATTTTTGGCTCGTTAGGAAAGAGCGTTGTCCGGGGCTTTGGTGGTGGAGATGAAAAAGCAGAAAAAACGCTACAGGTTCGGTGGGTCACCTGCTGCGGGACATGACTGTCCGGCTGCATTCCAAAAGCGAAACCGCGTCCAAAAGCAGCCGATTCAAAGGGGCGTCTCAGAGTTGGACGCTAAAAACGGTTCCGCTTTTTCCGTTCCGCCTAGGCTGGTGCCCCAAAGACCTTCGTGTTTTTTCTGCTTTTTCATCTCTACTGCTGTTTGCCTTTTGTCTGGCTTTTTGAAAGAAGACTGATTGAAGGCATGTTCATGAAGGTCATGGAGGGTTACAAGGCAAGAGAGGGAAGGAATGACAAGAAGCTGAGGAAGGCCAGGGATGTAAATAACGCCAAGTCATTATTGTCCAGAAGCATATTAATTGTACTGAAGCGGCATAGAGCACCGCATCTTGGCACTCCCTTCTTTAGGTTGAGCCCTCCAGAGCTTTCGGATCAGAAGACAGTCTAAAGCTGCGAGGACGATTTTACTCCACTTCATTGATTCGCTCAAAGAAACACCCGAACAACCATTGAAGCTGTAGAGATGAAAAAGGGAGAAAATGCGAAGGTCTTTGGGACACTACCCAGGCGGAATGGAAAAAGCGGAACACGCTTTCAGCGTCCAACTCTGAGGTACTTCATGAATGGGCGGCTTTTGGACGCGGTTCCGCTTTTGGAATGGAGCCGGCCAGACCTGGCTCCGAAGAAGTGTCCCACCGAACCTGCAGCGTTTTCTCCCTTTTTCATCTCCCCCACCAAAGCCTGTCCTAAGTGCATTTCCAATAAAGCGTGAAAAGCCCAAAAGCGATGTCCTCCAAGAAGCAGTCCCAAGAACCAACCTCAAGAAGGGAAACAGAGAACACAACACAAAAGGGCACCTCTAAAAAACGGAGGCACCCTCTCCCGTGTCTATCCATGAAAGCGTACTGTTCCAAGCCTATTGCTGATGCAAATGACAAGCAACCCAGTGCCCTTGCCCATCGACCGGCGCCAGCTCAGGCCTGACACTTTTGCACGCCTCCATCACATGCGGGCAGCGCGTATGAAAAGCGCAGCCGCTCGGAGGATTCGCCGGATTGGGCACATCTCCCTTGAGGATGATCCGCTGGGGCCTGGCATCCGGATTGGCTACCGGCGCCGCCGACAGCAATGCCTGCGTGTACGGATGAGCAGGAGCCGAATAGAGTGATTCCTTTGGAGCGAACTCCACCAGCCTGCCCAAGTACATGACGCCGACCCGGTCGCTAATGTGCTTGACCACACTCAGATCATGCGAAATGAACAGATACGTCAGGTCAAACTGCTCCTGCAAATCCTGCAGCAGATTGAGAATCTGCGACTGAATGGAGACGTCCAGCGCTGATACGGGCTCATCGGCGACGATCAGGGAAGGCCGCAGAATCAGGGAACGGGCGATTCCGATCCGCTGACGCTGTCCGCCGGAAAATTCGTGCGGATACCGGTTGGCATAGTGACCGCCAAGGCCGACGATCTCCAGGATTTCCTCCACCTTTTTCAATCGCTCCTGCTTGGTTCCGATGCCGTGAATCTCCAACGGCTCGAGCAGGACGTCCCGTATCTTCATCCGCGGATCGAGCGAAGCGTACGGGTCCTGGAAAACGATCTGCAGCTCCCTGCGCAGGACACGAAGCTCGCTTGTGGACAGCTTGGTCAGATTCCTTCCATTATAGATGACTTCTCCCCCGGTCGGAGGCAGCAGGTGCAGGAGCGCTCGCCCTGTGGTCGACTTGCCGCATCCGCTCTCGCCGACAAGGCCGACCGTCTCTCCTTTCTGTATGGAAAAGGTGACGCCGTCTACTGCCTTGACGTGGGTCGTCGGCTGAAACCATTTCCCTTTCACCGGAAAATACTTCTTCAAATCACGTACCTGCAGCAAAGCTTCCACGATGCTCCTCCCCTCCTTCCTTCACCAGCCAGCAACGGCACTTGTGTCCTTCCCCCACGCCAAGAAGCGGAGGAATCCGGCTGCATTCGTCGCGAACATAGTCACAGCGCGGGGCAAACCGGCAGCCGCCCGGCATGGCCGATGGGTGAGGCACTGTCCCGCGGATAGAGTTCAGCCGGCGCTGCTGCTGGTGGAGCGACGGGATCGAAGCGATCAAGCCTTTGGTGTAGGGATGCTGCGGATTTTGGAACAGCTCCCGGACAGCAGCCTCCTCGATCACCTGTCCCGCATACATGACCACCACCCGGTCGCACATCTCCGCGACTACCCCGAGGTCATGGGTAATAAAGATGATCGAGGTACCCCTCTTTTCCTTCAATTCTCGCATCAGGTCCAGAATCTGCGCCTGGATCGTCACATCGAGGGCTGTCGTCGGCTCGTCGGCAATCAACAGCTTCGGATCGCAGGACATCGCCATGGCGATCATGACGCGCTGCCTCATCCCCCCGGACAGCTGATGGGGGTATTCCTTCACGATCTCCTCCGCACGGGGAATCCCGACCATTCTGAGCATCTCAATCGCTCTCTCCCGGGCCTCCCGCTTGCCCAGGCCGAGGTGCAGACGGATATGTTCACCGAGCTGTTCGCCGATCGTATACACCGGATTGAGCGAGGTCATCGGTTCCTGGAAGATCATCGCAATTTCATTTCCGCGAAGCTTCTGCAGGTCGGTTTGGCTCATGTCCGCAATGCTTTTGTCCTGAAACAAAATGCGCCCTCCGCTGACCCGGCCGATCCCCTTTGGCAAAAGCCCCATGATCGCCAGAGAAGTAACGCTCTTTCCGCAGCCTGACTCCCCGACAATTCCCAGCGTCTCTCCCGCATGGACGCGAAAATCGATGCCGCTCACCGGGTTCAGGTCGCCATCTTCTCCCCGAAAGGAGATGTGCAAGTCTTCTACCTGAAGGATCGGTTGCATGTTCACACTTCCTTTCCGCTGGCGGCCATCAGTACCGATGTCGCCAATATTTGCGCTCCGGCGACAAGCGCCTTTGTGTCAAAGGACATGTCAGGATGGTGCAAGCCGGGGGCCAGGCCGCATCCCAGGCCGAGCATCGTTCCGGCCAGCCCCGGATTGTGGTAGGTGTAAAAGTGGAAGTCCTCTCCCCCCGGGGAAACGCAAGGTCCGGCAATGTTCTCTTCCCCCAATACGAGCGAGATCGCTTCACGCATCATTCCTGCTGCACGTTCGTTAAAGGTTGCGGCTGGAACCGCACCGGGAATGCTCCATTCGATCGGGGTTCCCATCAGACTCCCTACGTGCTGCATAGTGTGCTTCAGCTTTTCCTGCAGCTCCTCCATGCCCTCGTTGGTCTGCGCCCGCACATCCAGCTTGAAAGTGGCCCTGTCCGGAATGACATTGGAGGTATCCCCGCCGGCAGCCAGCTGTGTCATTTTCACGGAGAATGGACAGCCTGCCTCCAGGCGGATGTTTTGCAGCGATTGAACGAGCATAGATGCCGTTTCGATGACGTTCTTCCCGCGTTCCGGCCGTGAAGCGTGCGCTTGCAGCCCGGAAATGGTGCCGTGGATCGACGCGCTGGCACCATGCAAAATGGCGGGAGCAGCCGTACCGTTGGCCAATTCCATGACTGGCCGGACATGGACGCCAAACAGCATTTCGACGCCTTCCAGCGCCCCATCCTTCATCATCTGCAGCGCTCCGCCCACCTTTTCCTCCGCCGGCTGAAAGAGGAAGCGGACTGTCTTTTTCGGACGTATACCCGCTGCGGCGAAGGCCAGGGCGGCGTAGAGGACCATTGTGCTGTGTCCGTCGTGTCCGCAGGAGTGATTCGGACGCACCACTCCGTCCACTTCCTGCACAAGCGCATCCATGTCAGCCCGCAGCGCGACGACTCCCTCTTCCTCGCCCGGAATATCCACGGTCAGTCCAAAATGGCCAGGGTACGTCCGTACAGTCAGCCCGGCCGCCTGCAGCCGCTGTGCCAGGTACTGCGAGGTTTTCTCTTCCTGCCAGCTCGGCTCGGCCACCTCGTGAAGCTCTTCATATGTCCGGACGATGTCAGCCTGACACTCTCTCAGATAGTCGCAAACCGCTTTTACACTCATTTGTCCTACCCTCTCGTCACAACCTTGCTGGCTGTTGTGTATTTTTCAATCAATTCCGGCACCGGTGTATAGCCGATCCCAGGCAGGTCCGGGACGGCAATCGTTCCGTCAGCGTCCACCTCCACCTCTGGAGAAATGATATCCTCCTTCCAGTAACGGGACGAGCCTGCGGTATCTCCGGGAAGCGTGAAGTTCGGCAAGGTCGTCACGGCGATGTTGTGCGCCCGGCCGATCCCGGACTCGAGCATGCCCCCGCACCACAGCGGGATGCCTTTTTCCTGGCACAGATCGTGGATGCGCTTTGCTTCCGAGAGCCCGCCGACTCGCCCTACCTTCATATTGATAATCCGGGTGCTGCCCAGCTCGATTGCCTTGCGTGCATCGTCGTAGGAGTGAATGCTCTCATCCAGACAGATCGGCGTTTTTAGCGCTTTTTGCAGAGTGGCGTGGTCGATGATGTCATCGTGAGCCAGCGGCTGCTCGATCATCATCAGGTCGAATTCGTCAAGCTGTTTCAAAATGTCCACGTCCTCCAGCGTATACGCGGAGTTGGCGTCTGCCATCATCGGGATATTGCCGAAGCGCTCGCGCAGTGCCCGAATGACCTGGACGTCCTTGCCCGGAGCGATCTTGATCTTCATCCGGCGATAGCCGAGCTCCAGATACTTTTCCACATTGCGGAAAAGATCGTTGATGTCCGCTTCGATTCCCAGGCTGATGCCGACGTCGATCTTGTCTTTTGTCCCGCCGAGCGCTTTTGCCAGCGAAATGCCCTGTTCTTTTGCGTACAAATCCCAATAGGCGGCATCCAGAGCCGATTTTGCCATATTATTGCGACGAATCGGAGCAAACAGTGCCCCGACCTCATCCGGGTGGGTGATCTCGCCCTTTTCAAAGAGCATCGGGAGGAGAAAGTCTTCCAGCATATGCCATGCCGTGCCGACCGTCTCTTCACTGTAGAGCGGCTCGCCGGACACGACGCATTCACCGTACCCGACGAAATCCTTGGTATGCACCTCAACCAAAATAAAATCGCGGACGATCTGCGTGCCGAAGCTCGTTTGAAACGGAGATTTCAGCGTCATGCTCATTTTGCGGAGAACAACCTTTTCAGCTTTCATGTGGAATTCCTTCCTTTCCTTTTTATGCTGCTGGTGTTTAATCGACCTTCGGATCCAGCATATCGCGAATGCGGTCACCTGCCAAATTGATGCCGAGGACTGTGATCAGGATTGCGATGCCCGGCAGCGTCGCCAGCCACCATGCCGTCGCGATATAAGGCCTGCCTGTACTCATCATAAACCCCCAGCTAGGTGTAGGGGAACTGACACCGAGTCCGAGAAAGCTGAGCGACGATTCCATCAGGATGGCCCGGGCCATGGCCAGTGTGGCCAGCACGATGACAGACGGCAGACAGTTGGGCAAAAGATGCCGCCAAATAATCCGCCAGTGCCGGCTTCCCAGCGCGTACCCCGCCTGAATGAACTCCTGCTCCCGCAGACTGATCACATCACCTCTGACCAGACGCGCGTACTGCGTCCAGTCTGTCAGGCCGAGGACGAGAATCATGTTCAAAAGACTCGGACCCATAACGGCTATCGTCGCCAGCGCCAGGAGAATAAAGGGAAACGCCATCATGATGTCGATTACGGTGGAAATGGCAAAATCCGTTTTGCCGCGAAAATACCCGGCCAGAATCCCCAGCGCCGTTCCCAGTGCCAAGGAAATCACGACGGCAAAAAATCCGACCGACAACGATACGCGCGAACCGTACACGAGGCGAGCCCATACATCGCGCCCGACCTCATCCGTTCCCAGCCAGTGCTCCCACGTGCCGCCCTCCTGCCAGACCGGCGGCTGCAATTTTTTCTCCAGATTGACTTCGATCGGATCGTGGCTGGTCAACAGCGGTGCCGCGATCGAAATGAAGGTGATCAGCAAAACCATGACCAGCCCTATGATGCCGATGGGATTTTTCACAAACTTCCGGTACTTCCGCTTCCATTCGGGCACGGCCGGTTTTGGGGTTTCCAATACCGGCTCAGCAGCGGTTTGCAACCCTGCGCTGCTCATCGCAATCACCTCGCTTAGCCAGATTTGATTTTCGGATTCAAATAGCGGTACATCGAGTCGACGCTGAAATTCATCGTAGCCACGATCAGCGCCAGGATAACGACACATGCCTGCACCAGCGGATAGTCAGCCGTGTAGATCGCCTTGACGACCAGTTGTCCGACTCCCGGCCAGGCAAAGACGGTCTCCGTCACGACGGCTCCGCCCAGCAGCTTCCCGATCTGAAACCCGATGACCGTAATGATCGGGATCGCCGCATTTTTCAAGGCATGCTTATAAATGACCACCTTCTCTGCAAGCCCCTTGGAACGGGCGGTCCGGATGTAATCCTGCTGCAGCACCTCAAGCATGCTGGAGCGGACGATCCGGAGCGTTGTCGGAGCGACCCACACCGCGAGCGTAAAGGCCGGCATGATCAAATGGGCAAACGTCCCTCTCCCTGAAACGGGCAGCCAGTGGAGCTTCACCCCAAACAGGAGCATCAGCATGATCCCGGTCCAGAAGATCGGCATCGACTGTCCGAGAAAAACGGCGACGGTCACGAGGTTTTCCGACAGAGAGTTGCGGTTGACCGCCGAGTAGATGCCCAGTGGAATGGCTATGACAATGCTGAGCAGAGTCGCAAACAGCGTCAGCTCCAGCGTGGCCGGAATTCTCTCCAAAACGACATCGAGCGAGGGCTGGTGGAATTTGAGCGACTTGCCGAAATCCCCCTGGACAGCTTGCACCAGGAAGTTGACGTATTGCTCGGAAAGCGGTCTGTCAAAGCCCATCTGATGGCGAAATGCATCGATCTCCTCCTGGGTTGCCTCCGGCGGCAGCATCAGGAGCACAGGGTCCCCCGATAAATGGATGAGAAAAAATGCGATTGTCGAGATGCCAAACAAGACGAGGACAATCCGCAAGCATTGCTTCCATAATCCTCCCATTGCACTTCCCTCCTTTCCGGTAGATGAAGGGGGAGAATCTCCCCCCGGCTATTCCTTGAAGTCAATTTCATAGGCGTAAATGCGTTCATCCGCCCTCGCCTGGAACTGCAGCTTCGCATTGTACGCCTGGTTGTCCATCGGCGAGAACAGGAAAATCCACGGCGCTTCCTTGTAAATCAATTGCTGTGCCTGACTGTAAAGCGCTTTGCGCTTGTCCTGGTCGACAGACGAGCGCGCTTCGTTTATCAATGCATCCAGTTGTGGCGTGTTGAAGTACTTGCCGTATACTCCCTTGCTGTCAAACATCGGCTGAAGAATCGCATCCGCATCGTAAACGGAGTAGCTGCCCCAATGGCCCAGGCGGAACGGCAGATCGCCCGCCCGCTGTTTTTCCACAAACGAGCTGGATTCAGGGTAAAATTTTGCTTTCGCCTTGATGCCGACCTTGCTTAGATCAGAAATGACGGCATCTGTGATCTGCTGGCCGATCCCCGGCGTAAAGTAATGGATTTCCGTCTCAAAACCGTTTTCGTACCCCGCCTCCTTCAGCAAGCTCTTTGCCTTTTCCGGATCGTACGGGTACGGCTTGATGCTCTCGTCAAATCCAAAGTGATTGGGGTTCACTCCCGCTGGTGTACGCACAGCCTTGTCGGCCAGCACTTTTTTCACAATCGTGTCAATGTCCACTGCGTAGTTCATCGCTTGTCTTACGCGGGCGTCGTCAAACGGCTTTTTCTTCGTGTCAAAGGCCATATAGTAGACCCGCAAGAGAGGGGTCGAAGTGACAGCGAGCTGCGGGTTGCCCTCGAGCTGGGCGAGCATGTCCGGCGGCACCATGCGAATGATGTCCACGCCTCCGCTCTGCAGCTCCGCGATCTGCGTCGCTACCTCGGGAATGACGCGGAAGCTGACCTTCTTGATCTTCGGTGCGCCTTTGAAGTAATTTTCGTTCGCTTCCAGAACGATCTTGTCTCCCTTGACCCACTCTGCAAATTTGTACGGTCCCGTCCCCACCGGCTTTTGCGCGAATTCCTGGTCCCCCACCTCCTGTACGTATTTCGGCGGGACGATGCTGAGGTAGAACAAGCGATGCGGCAGCAAGTTGTACGGCTCCTTTGTCTTGATTTCCACCGTGTACGGATCGAGTACTTTCACGGCAGAAATGGCGCTGATGTTGCCGCGCTGCGGGCTTTTTTGCTTTTCATTCAGCACCCGCTCCAGAGAAAACTTGACCGCGTCTGCATTGAATTCCTCTCCATTGTGAAAGGTAACGCCTTGACGCAGCTTGAAAATCCACGTCGTGTCATCCTTTTGTTCATAGCTCTCCGCAAGCCCCGGCTCGATTTTCAAATCGCGGGACAGAAAGAGCAGCGAGTCGAAAATATGCCAGTTGGTCGTGATCGCATTCGGCTCATTGTGCATGTGCGGGTCCATCGTCGGAACGTCGGAGTCAAACGCTACAACCAATTCTTTTTGTCCCCCTGTACCGGATGAGGACTGGGAACAGCCACTCAGTCCAAGCGCAAGGACCAACAAGACCGCCCACAAACCAGACAACCATTTCTTCTTCATGCAAACCCCTCTCTCTTTTTAATATTTTGAATTGGCAGTCTATTTATCACAAAAAAGAAGAAGCGCTCTCCTCCTTTTTGAGATCGGAAACTATTCCTCGAAAGTGCCCCAGTTGGAATAAAGCTGCTCCAACTGTTTCATTCTCGTCTGGTTGTTCGCGCCGCATTTCTCTTCAATTCCGGCAAGCAGCAGATTTAACAGATTGATGACAGATGCATTGGAGTAATGGCCGGATTCGATATTGATGTCAGTCGTGAACGCGATGTCGGAGATGCGGCTGACCGGAGACAAGAGCCGATCCGTAGCGGCGATAATCTTCGCTCCCATCCGCTTGCTTGCTTCCGCCACCCGGATGCTGTCCTTCGTGTAGCGCGGAAAGGAGATGACCATGACGACTGATTTTTCCGTGAGACTGACGATTCTCTCCTCCGTCTCGCCGCTGAAGGGAATAAGGAGCACATTCTTGCGGATCATCCCGAGCATGAAAGTAAACCAGTGGGCCGCCGCATAGGACGCACGATACCCGACGACCAGCACCTGATCCGCCTCCAGCAGCCAGTCCACTGCTCTCCAGACGTCTTGCTGGTTAAGCTGGTGCAGCGTTTGCCTCAGGATGACAATGTCCCGTTCGATAACCCGTGTAAAAATGTTCGGTTCCTCTCCCGCTTGCGGCGCGGGCTCTGCATACCGGGAAGAGCTGCTTTCCAGAACGTACTGCTGGATCGCCGCCTGCATGTCGGAAAAACCTCTGAATCCGAGCGCATAAGCAAAACGGATCACGGTCGTTTCGCTGACATCTGCTTCCCTGCCGATCTGTACAGCTGTATAGAAGGCTACCTTCTCGATGTTCTCCAGCAGGTACTCGGCTACTTTTTTCTGTCCGGAAGACAACTGGGTAAACGATTCCTTGACGAGCTGTTCAAAAGACATGGATCCACTCCCATCCCAGGATTTGCAGAATGAATTACTTCATAGAACTATTCTTGGTGCAGAAATTCCTTCAAAAGAGATTATCCTATTTATACCACGAACTAGTTATGCGTCAAAGAGCTAAAGATAAAATTTTCAGAAAAATATTTTTGCATGCAAAAAAAGAAAGCCCCGGCAAGAGCTTTCTTTTTACAAATTTTGTGTAATTGGACTTAGCGCAACCTTTTGACAAATGACACGTATTGATATAGTAGAGATTACAAGACGCGTTTAGCAGTAACGAATCTTCTTTCCCACGAAGTCCCCTTGAACGTAGAGAACGTTACCCCGGGTTTTCCGTAGGTATGTAACAGCTTGTTATTGCCGGCGTAGATGGCTACATGTGTGATGCGCGTGGATTTTGTATACTGGCTCGCTTTGAAGAAGATCAGGTCTCCCTTTTTCAGGTTGCTTTTCGCAATCTTCTTTCCTACCTTCGCTTGGGCACGAGAAGTACGCGGAAGAGATTTCCCTACGGCTTTCTTGTAAACTCGCTGCACAAATGACGAGCAGTCAAACGTGCGAGTCGTGCTGCTTTTGGAGCCGAATTTATACGGGGTACCAAGGTATTGCTTCCCTGTATTGATAACTTTGTCGGCACGGGACTGACTCCATGCTGCTTCCGCTACTTCGTGGTTTCCTGGCATTGGTGCTACGATTCCGGTAAAGCCCAGAGCGGACCCTAGTAGAATTCCTACGAGTAATTTGCGAAGTTTCATGCTGTTCATCCTCCCTATTTGTCAACAAATTGGCTGACTATTCGCTTGCCATTTACTCTATCATCGCCCCACAGCTTGTTAAATTCCCAAAATCTTTCCACCTCAGCCAAACGCAAATGGCCCGTATTTCCAGTTGACACATTCGTTCCCATAGCGGCGGGAATCTCGTCAAATTTTCAGTCAATTATCTCCCCATCATCTACCAATATTCCGGTCCAATTTTTGCCTGCGGAAAATCGGGATTTTATATGTATTTTGCGACTTATGGCCTATTTCACCTCATAGATTTTCCCATTTGATACGCAGGCTCGCAGGTCAAAAATGGAACTGGTCTATTTGGATGATTTGCATGCTTGCAACCTGTCCCGACACGGCGTAAAGTAATAGGAGCTATGTTTGAAGGAGGTTCCTATGCGACTGCGTAACATTCCAGGTGCTGAAGAAGCCCTGCGCGAATATCCCACCTTTGTGGACAACCCTGCCGGCATGAAAGGACGCTGGAAGGAACGGTTCGGAAACGATCATCCGATCCATATCGAGATTGGCTGCGGCAAAGGCCGTTTTATCAACACCTTGGCCGAGAGGCACCCTGACATCAACTTCATTGCAATTGAATTGAAGGCGGAGGTTGTTCTCCGTGCCGCACAGCGTACCGAGAAGCGCGAGATTCCCAATCTGGCTTTCGTCCAGTACAACGCTGCGCTGCTTCCCGACCTGTTCGGTGCTGAAGAAGTCTCCCGCATCTATCTGAACTTCAGCGATCCCTGGCCGAAAACCCGTCATGCGAAACGCCGCCTGACCTATGCCAGCTTCCTGAATACGTACAAGCAGGTATTGAAGAAAAACGGGGAGATTCACCTGAAAACGGACAACGAGAAGCTGTTTGAATTCTCGCTGAATCAGTTTTCAAACGAACGTTTTCAATTGCGCAACATCACTTTTGATCTGCACCAATCGGCGCTGGCCGAGGAAAACGTGATGACGGAATACGAAGAGCGATTCTCTTCCCGCGGTCAACGAATCTATCGGACCGAAGCGATTTTTCGCAGCTAATAGTGAAAAGGGGCAGTCTGGATGATAACCAGGCTGCCCCTCTTTATATGGCAGAGCGATATGGCGTTTGGAGCATAACTCTTAAAATGCTATAATGGAAGCAATTTTCCATTTTATGCAGAGAAAAGGAGAGAAGACATGCATACTATTGGAGTCCCTACGCTTGTTACGTTCATTCCCGTGCTGATCACGCTGGCATCGTTCGGATTTATTCTATACTTTCTTATTTGTATCATCCGGTTTATGAAGGACAAGACGAAAAACGATCAGGCGCGAAACGAGAAACTGGACATGCTCATCCACTTGCTCAAGGAACGGTCCAGCAAAGAGTAGCCGTTAGTGCCGCTTCCCCATAGGCGAGGATCTGCTCATAAGGGAGCATCTACCTATCCCCGAAAGGATGTATGAAGATGAAACACGAAATTCTCACGCTCTTTCGTGAATCCGGACTTGACGCTTACGCCGACAAATTCGAGCCGTTGATCCGCCCATCTTACCGAATATTCACACAGAAAGTCCCGGACGAGCATGCACTCCCCTCTGGCGCTTCCAAAATCGGTGGCATGCCGGATCTACCGGCCGGGGAGAGTTGGCCGTACTGGAGGTCCTATCCGCTCTCCTTTATCGCCCAAATCAATCTCGCCGAGCTGCCGCCGCTGGCTGACCCGATCTTGCCCAAGCAGGGCCTGCTGCTGTTTTTCTACGCCGCATCCGCCATGTATGGAGTCAAAGGTTTTTACGATACCCATCAAACGGCAAAGGTTCTTTACGTACCTGATACTGCCGGTATCGAATTGATTCGTACAGCGCCGCCCGAAGAGCTGGAGGATTGCGATCCCGAAGCCGTCTTCTCCCCCGCCTCCGTATCGTTTTTAACAGAATGGACGATTCCTCCCGGAGAGTCGGCAGACATCGCCGGGCTTGGCATGAGCTGGAGCACTAACCGGGAGGATTATGATCTGTATTGGGATGTTTTTGGCAGACGCTTCGACGAGAAATTTCAGCATCCCGATGATATGAAAAACCGTCTGCTGGGCTGCCCCGACCCGATGCAGGGAGACATGCAGGTCCACTGCGTTCGCCTGCTTGAGGGTGCAGACCGGAAAAGCGAGGAGGATTTGCTGGCCCGCGCTTCGCAGTGGCGTCTTTTGTTCCAGGTGGATTCGGAAGACGACAAAACCGGCATGATGTGGGAAGACGTGGGCCGACTCTACTTCTGGATTGAGCAGGACGCACTGGAGCGGCTTGATTTTTCTCGCGTGGTTTGCGACGTGCAGGGCGGTTGAATTTGCAGCATGTTTATGTTTTAATCCGGTTTTGTTTCCTCCAAGAACGCTTTGCGATTCTCCAAAAACCTTCTCGTCAACTGGTAATGTTCCGTCTCTTCGTAGCGAACTTCCGCCAGCGGCGATTCGTCAAAGCTTAGAATCGTCGCTCCGGGAAAGCCCATCAGGATCGGCGAATGTGTCGCGATGAGAAATTGCGCCCCCTCTTTCACCAAATCCATCATGAGGTACAGAAAGGCTAGCTGCCGCATCGGGGACAATGCCGCCTCCGGCTCGTCCAAAAGGTAAATGCCCTTTCCGTTGAAACGGTTTGCAAACAGCGAAAGAAACGACTCCCCGTGCGACTGCTCGTGCAGGGAACGGCCGCCGTACGCACGGTAACCGTTTGGCTCGATGCGCTCTGCCTCGTCGATATGGCTGGCAAACTGATAAAAGCTCTCCGCCCTGAGGAAAAATCCGTCCGTCATTTTCGGCATCCAGGAAAGGCGGATATAATCACCCAATGCCGCTTCCGCCCGATCGACGTGGTAGGAGTTGGCCCGCGAGCCTCCGGCCGTATGAAACCCGCATTGATACGCAATCGCTTCCAGCAAAGTGGACTTTCCTGAGC
>k87-46634_pt1 | contig 21107 bp, 21 predicted proteins | sample MGYA00084031_6733416 | MGnify analysis MGYA00084031
ACTTTTTTGTTATCGTCAATGACGACATTTTGAACCTTAATGACATCTGATTCAGCCAAAACTTGATGATCTACCTGTGAACGACGAAGAACAGCTTTGACACGTGCCACCACTTCACGTGGACTGAAAGGCTTAGTAATATAATCGTCTGCGCCCAATTCTAATCCGAAAACGCGATCAAATTCGTCGCCCTTTGCAGTAACCAAAATAACTGGCGTACTCACTTTATCTTGACGTAAATTTTTTAATAACGTCATACCATCAATGACCGGTAACATCAAATCCAACAATATAGCGTCAAAACTTTCTTGTTTGGCTAAATCATAAGCTGTTTGGCCATCAGAAGCTACCGTGACATCATAACCATTTTCTTCTAAATTATACTTTAACAACGTTGAGATTGCGATTTCATCATCCACTACTAAAATTTTTGCCATGATTTCCAGACACACCTTTTATGGCGCGCAGTCCTTCCAATTCTTTACTTAATTGCATTGTAACAAAAAAAAAGGAAACGCCCTAGCGTTTCCTTTTATTCTTTACAGGAATTATACAATTGGCTCATCTGTCAAGTCATCTGTATCACTAACAAGTTCTATCGTCTCAGCGCCTTTTTGCTTGTCTGCAGTCGTCTCATCGGATTCGGCTGTTTCACCATCACCTATACCAAAAGCATTGCGAACTTTTTCATAGATTGTTTGTCGCATATCGGCATTTTCTGGATCATCCAAAAATTCTTTTGCCTTTTCACGGCCTTGACCAATTTTCACATCGTCATAGTAGTAAAAAGCGCCAGCTTTGCGAATAATTTCTTGTTCTGCACCTAAATCTAAAATTTCACCAGTTTGAGAAACACCTTTGCCATACATGATGTCAATTTCTGCCACTTTAAATGGTGGCGCAACTTTATTCTTTACAACCTTCACCTTAGTGAGGTTACCTGTAACATCCGTACCATCTTTAATTTGAGTTGAACGACGAACTTCAAGTCTAATGGTTGAATAGAACTTCAGCGCGCGTCCACCAGGTGTTGTCTCAGGATTACCAAACATCACACCAATTTTTTCACGAATTTGGTTAATAAAAATAGCAATGGTCCCTGTGCGATTTAAAGTCCCAGCTAATTTACGAAGCGCTTGACTCATTAATCGTGCTTGCAAACCAACATGCGAATCACCCATTTCACCTTCAATTTCAGCTCGAGGTACAAGGGCTGCGACTGAATCAACAACAATAATATCGACCGCACCTGATTGTACTAGCGCATCAGCAATTTCTAAGCCTTGTTCGCCAGTATCTGGTTGTGATAGCAGTAATTCATCTTTTTGTACGCCCAATGCCTCAGCGTACTTTACATCTAAAGCGTTTTCCGCATCGATATAAGCTGCTGTACCACCAGCCTTTTGCACTTCAGCCACCGCATGTAAAGCTAAAGTTGTTTTTCCAGAGGATTCTGGTCCATATATTTCAATAATTCGGCCTTTGGGATAACCACCAACACCTAACGCAACATCTAGCTTAACCGACCCAGAAGGATAAGTCTCAATTTGCGTCAAAGCATTGTCACCTAAAACCATGACTGAACCCTTACCAAAATTTTTCTCAATTTTTTTTAAGGCTTCATCTAAAGCGGCTTTTCGGCCTTTAGCTTGGCTATCTTTATCATCTTTTTTAGTCGTCTTTTTTGTGACCATGTGTGGCTACTCCTTTTATCTTACTTCATTAGTTTACCTGTTTATGACAGTAAAAGCAAGCAAATAAACGAACAATTGTTCGTTTATGTTCCCCTTTATTTTATTAGACGAAAAAAGCGCTATTAGCGCTTTACATACCATCAGAAAAAACTGCTCTATTTTGCCAAAAATAATCTACCCCTGAGTAGATGGTGAAAACAACGGCAATCCACAATAATATGCCACCAACAGGCACATGTACAAAAGTGAATGGCATGTCTTTGAGATACAAAAATAAAATGGCAAACATTTGAGAAAATGTCTTAATTTTTCCAGGCATCTGCGCTGCCAACACTTGCCCATTATTTTCAACAATCAATGTCCGTAAACCAGTTATCGCTAACTCACGAATTATAATAACTGCCGTCATCCATGCTGGTACAACATGGAAACCCGTTAAAAATATCAACGCTGTCATTACCAGTAACTTATCTGCTAAAGGATCAGCAAATTTACCAAAATTAGTAACAAGGTGTTGACGTCGCGCAATTTGACCATCCAAAAAGTCAGTAAACGCTGCCACTGCAAAAACAATTGCCGCAATTAGCCAATTAACTGGTAAATGTACAGATCCCATATTAATGACCGACCATTGATAGGGTACGGATAGAATAAGAATGAAAACTGGGATTAAAACAATCCGAAAAACTGTTAATTTATTAGGGAGATTCATCATTGCCTCTTTACTTATTTAAGTTAATTAACACATTCCAAAACGGTGTCGCAGTATTAATTACTGATATTTTTTGATCGTCAAGCGTCATTACTGCGTTGCCAACATTTGTAAATTGAACATTGACAGCATTCGTTCCAGTAGGCACAGTAATTGACTTATTTGTGGTAACCATCTCATTAAACAAAATATTTTGTCCCACTGTCACCTTAACATTCGTTCCTGTACCTTGACCGTTAATTTTGATAGTATGCGCCGTATTATTTTGTCCAGAAATATTATAAATTGTTGTTTGTAACGCCGTATTCTGCTCTGGCGTTCCTAAATTCAAGGCTGGCTTAGCCGGCTTTTTTTCTTTTTGACTTGACGATGAAGCAGCTGTGCTTGATGATTGTGATGCTGGCACCGTTGATCTTGACACTGAGACATTGCCACTGTCATTTGACTGCTGCTTGCCTTGTGTTAAGTGTGTCAAAGCAAACCATACCACAATTAACCCAATGACCACTAATAAAATGACCCAAATCGTTGGTAACAAGTTCGATAAACGAGATTTTGTGGATAATTGTGTATCATTTCCTGCACGCACAATACCGTCATTATCTCGGTGCGCACGACTCAAATCATTTGTTCGTGAAATTGAAGCTGGGCGTGTTTCTCCCAATAAATCTTCAGGATTCAAACCCATGGCTAACGCGTATTGCCTAATAAAGGCGCGCACATAAAAGTCCCCTGGTAAGACACTGAGATTATTACTTTCAATGGCTTCAAGGTAACGTACTTGAATTTTTGTAATCTGTTGGACATCATCCAAAGACATATTTTTAGCTAGACGAGCAGCTTTAAGTTGTTCCCCTATTTGATTCGTTAAAGTTTCACTCATAATTTTCCCAGTTATTATTTCTTCAAGATAAAGCGCTGTAGTGTAACATTTTGATAGATTTTGTTAGCAAAGTCTAATATGTCGGTATATGTTAGTGCTTGAAGTAACATAATTTTATCAAACAAGTTGTGATTGAATAAGACGTCATCCCCTCGTAACGCTATACTTTCCAAACTATTGAGACGCTGAATACCCTCACCCAGCGTTGCCCGCTTTAAGGATTCAAACATTGACTCTTGTCCTGACAATATCGCTTTATAATTTTCAATCTGATTTTGAATAGCTGCTGTTAAAGCTTCATATTCCGTCGTTTCTGAAAAAAAACTAACAAATTGATAATCACGGATTATATCAAATGATGTCTCAAATTCAGTATCGATAATACCTTTATTATACAGGTTTTGATACCAATCTGTCTGCTCTCCAAACATCATATCGGCTAAAATATCAGCTATTAACCCTGCTTTGGTACCATCCATAGACTTCAAATTAGTATTTTCTAGACGAATACCCAAAGCAATCTTAGGTCTCACCACATTGAAATGTTTGATTTCTGTGACTTTAGTTGGTATTTCGAGTTGATCAGCTAGACTATCGACTTGAATATCTTCAATACTTTTTTGCGCTTGATTGTCACGAATTAAAGCCAGCACCGTTTTTGGCTCAAAATGACCAACAATTTGTAATGTTAACTGCTTTGGTTGGTAAAAAGCTTTGTGAATATTATATAACAATTGCGGTGTGATTTTTGAAATCGTCTTTTGTGTTCCCGCAATGTCATCAGCCAATGGCGACTTAGGATACAGTATTTGCAATAATCCCATGTATACAATCCAGTTGGGGTCGTCTTCATACATTTGTATCTCTTGTCCAATAATGCCTTGTTCCTTGGCAATCGTTTGCAGACTAAAATATGGTGTTTGAACAAAATCTAGTAAATGGACCAAAGATAATTCAAAATTATCAGTCGTGGAAAAAAGATAACTCGTTTGATAAGCTGTTGTGAAAGCATTGGCATCAGCACCTAATTCTCCGAAACGTTTAAAAGCATCCTCGCTTTCTTTTTCAAAAAGCTTGTGTTCCAAAAAATGAGCCGTACCAGAAGGAATATCAATCACTTCTGAATTATTGATTTTAAAATGACGATCTAATGAACCAAATGGCGTTGTCAATACGGCGAAAGTCTTGTGGTAATTCTCTTTTGGTATCATGACCACTTTTAAGCCATTATCTAGCGTTTCAGTTAATACATGTTCTTGTAATTGTTGATAGTGTTGTTCTTTCATTCGACTGCCTCAGGCAATAATGTAAATCGCGTTTGTAAAACAACTGCTTGCGCTAGCTGTGCGACATCTTCCACAGAAACTGCCATAATAGCGTTAACCCATTCATTTGTTGGCGTTTCACGTCGTGTTAATAATCTTGAGAAAGCCAAGGTCATTTCACTATTAGGTGAATCTTGTTGACTTAAATAATCATTGACAACACTCGTTTTAATGGCTTCGAGAATTTCTCGTTTGATATTTCCTTGCTTAATGGCCTGAAGTTCTGCCTGTATCATGTGATCAGCTAACTCAACTTTATCAGAGGCCAGTCCGGCGGCTACTGTTAAAAAGCCTGTATCATGCTGCCATCGTGAATAAATAGTGTAGGCTAACGACGATTTTTCACGTACATTTGCAAATAATTTGGACAAAGGTGATCCACCAAATAACGCATTCAAAATAACTGCTGTAAATCTTTGAGGATCATCTGGCGCTAAACTCAACTGGTAAGCTAACATCAAGACAGCCTGTGTTAAGTTAGCTTGCGTTTCAGTAATTTCAACCGTAACTGGGCGCACACCCTGCCTATAAAATGGTTGAAGCGGTTGCTGTGTACGAGAATGAAGTGGCCATTTATCTAAGAGAGGTAGAATGTCGGTTTCAGACACATCCCCAAATACAATAATATTAATTTCGTCTGATGTCACCATACTTTGATAAGCACTATACACACTAGCCGGTGTTAACGCTTTAACATCTTCAACCGTCCCTAATGTAGGCCGTTGCATTGCGGGTAAACTATAAGTTAATTCTCTGAGTTTTAGTGCCGCATAACGTTTTTTATCGTCAATTAAGCCATCGATTTCGTTGATTAAACTTTGTTGCTCTTGCAGGAACACAGACTGATTAAAAGCTTTGTCAGTAACAAGGGGCTCAAAAATCATGTCGCGCATAAAATCAAAAGCATCAGTTAATAGATGATATCCTGCATCCGCAGAATTGAGATAAATGGGCGCTGGCATTTGTAATTGATAGCGAATATGGTGTGTCTGACCAAAACGCGTGACATCTGTTTGATATTGTGCACCATATAAATCAATGGTCTTTTGCGCCACGGCTTGTTGATTGGGATATTTTTGGGCACTAACCGCTGTTAAGTACGTCAAAAGTGCCCTAGCCGAGGTTGTGCTTGCTAACAAAGGTGCTGCAAAATCGACGGCAATGTTTAGTGTTTTAAATTGTTTTGTGGGCATCACAACAAGGTGCACCCCTGGTTTAAGTTGTATTTTTTTCATAATATTGGTGAGAATAAACGACTGAATTTTTGTAATATAGTCATCCAAATAGACTGTTCCTCATAATCCACAGTTGTTAACTGTGTTGATTGTGATACATCTTGTTCAAAAAGCGCTTCAAGTTGTCCAGCAAACGCTGGGTCATACATGAAAGCGTTGGTCTCAAAATTCAAGGCAAACGATCGAATATCCATATTTGCTGACCCAACTGTGGCGATTTCATGATCAATGATAACAACCTTACTATGCAAGAAGCCACCATCATAACGATAAACTTCGGCACCTAAATCAATTAATTCCTTCGCATAATACTGCGTTGCACGATACACAAAAGGATGGTCTGGGCGGTCGGGAATCATTAGGCGTACGCGTACACCTGACATCACAGCAATCTCTAATGTCTCTAAAATAGCCGCATCCGGAATAAAATATGGTGTTTGAATTGTTATTTCTGTTCGAGCTGAAGCAAACATTCGCATAAATCCCTGTTTAATTTGCTTCATGTCATTATCTGGCCCACTCGATACAATTTGAACCATTGAACGGCCAGGTAATGTTGATATCACTGGAAAATACTGTGTTGTTTTAACTAACAGCTCATTAGGCTCGGCTGTGGCATTCCAATCCATTAAAAAACGACTTTGTAAAGACAGGACTGCATCACCATGAATACGCAAATGCGTGTCTCGCCAATGACCAAATTTTTTGAATTGACCAAGATATTGATCGCCCACGTTAAAACCGCCAATATACCCTATCATACCATCAATAATGGCTAACTTACGATGATTTCGAAAGTTAAAACGTAGTGTTAGCAATTGAAACGGTCTCATAAGAAATGATGTAGCGACACCACCGGCTAGCCTTAAGCGTTTATATAACCGTCTGTGCTGACCATGTGAGCCAAATTGATCAAATATCACGCGAACTTCAACGCCTTCTTGTGCTTTAGCAGTCAATAAATCAATCAATTGATTGCCTATATGATCATCATAAATTGTGAAATACTCAAGATGAATATGATGTTTGGCTTGTCTAATATCTTCGAACAGCGCCGCAAATTTATCTTGGCCATTATTATAAACTTTAATATCGTTTCCACGTGTTAAAACAGCCTCATCGGATGACAAAAATAAATTGACTAGCTCTGACGCAGCATCTGGAACAGGTAGCAATTGTTCAATTTTTTGTAATTGTTGCCTTTGGTTGTCAGCAATCTGTTCTAACCCACGTTGTTCTTGGGTTCGCAAACGAAATATTTTCTTATTGGAAATACGACTGCCAACTAGAAAAAAAATAAAGAAGCCAACAACCGGCATCGTTATTAACACTAATAACCAAGCCCAAATTGTTGCAATATCTCTTTTCTGACTGAATACAGTCACGATGGCACCGAGGGTATTGACGATTAAAAGCAAAATCACAATTATCCACAATGAATCTCTCAGCATTTGTCACCTCTCGACTCTCAACTCATAATACTACTAGTGTAACATTTTTCAGACATTCATGACAAAATGATCGTTATTTTCTAAAGAAAAAATCAAAGCTATTGTTTAGCTTTGATTTTGTGTTTTAATTAGCAAACCATTTGTTTTCAATTTGTTGTAAACGGCCATCTTTTTTGAATTGTGTTAAAGCTTTATTAACTGCTTCACGCAACTTATTATCCGATTTTCTGAAACCAACTGCTGTCATATCAACAGGAAATGCGCCAACAGTCACAGTATAATCTTTAGGGTTTGGCTGATGGGCCACATAGTAACGCGCATAATCTTCATCAATGAGTAATCCATCTATTCTTCCAGCATTTAGATCGTTAAATGCTTTATCAAAAGTATCATAACCAACAACTTTTTGGTCTTTAACGTACTGTTTTAAAACATCAGGGTATTTATTAAAGCCCTCATCACCACTCGAAGCCGTTTGATCTCCTAATACTTTACCTTTCATGTCTGAAAAGCGATTAATATTATTTTTCTTTAATGTCACTAAAACTTGTGTTGCCCGATGATACGTGTCAGAAAAAGCCACCTGTTTAGCGCGCGCCGTCGTCTTAGTATAACCATTCCAAATCGCATCAATGTTGCCCGTGTTTAGTTCAGTTTCTTTCATAGACCAATCAATAGGTTGCCACTTAACTTTAATATCCATGCTTTTAAACACTGCATTTGCTAGGTCAACATCAAACCCCACAATGTTACCTTCTTTGTTTCTAAATCCCATTGGCACAAAGGTATCATCTAATCCGATAGTAATTTGTTTTTCTTGCTTAATACGCTGCCAATCATCTTTTTGCGCTGTAGCTTGCGTGTCTTTGGTCTGCTTATTACCAACGCCAAGGGACAGAATTGCCCAAATAACAATGGCTAAAAAAGCTAAACCAACCAACGTGTTCACAATGATTTTACGTTTCATACTGACCATTATCGTTTCACCTCCGTTGCAAAGTCGAATACACGATCAGACACTAATTCGGCAAAGAATTGATCATGTGTAATAATCATCTGCGTCACACCTTGTTGTTTTAATGTCTTAACAACCTCAGCCACTTGACGTGTTGACGCTTCATCCAACCCACTCGTTGGTTCATCATAAGCCAAAATCTGCGGTTGCATCGCTAGTGCTCGCGCAATCGCCACTCGTTGTTTTTGCCCGCCCGATAACTGGAAAGGATAGAGAGCAACTTTATCGCTCATACCTAATGTTTCCAATAATTGTTTGGCTACTTGTCTTGCTTCGCTTTTCGATAATTTCATAACACTAATCGGTGCCAAAGCCACATTGTCTAAAACTGAATAATTTGGAAATAAGTTAAAATCTTGAAAGATGAGGCCCACTTTCGCATCAGATCTAGAACCATCGACTGCTAGCACGTCATGATTTAATTTAATTTCACCACTGTCAGCTGTTTCTAAGCCAGCTAATATTTTAATTAAGGTTGTTTTACCAATACCTGATGGGCCTACAATACTCAATACTTCACCATCTTGAACAGTTAAATCTAGTGATTTAAAAATCGTGTTATCAGCATATTTTTTTGTTAAGTTTTTAATTTCTAACATCAGTTACCTCCAAATATTCAAACGACTTTCACTTTGTTTTAGCAACACAGTCACAATTGCCGTCATCAACAGATAAATCATGCCGACTAATAGATAAGGCACTAGCGTAACATCTCTACTTGCAGCAATGTTACCAGCGCGCAGAATATCACCCAAACCAATAACATAAACTAACGACGTATCTTTCACCAGATTGATAATCTCGTTTCCAAAAGATGGTACAACAATTTTAATAACTTGTGGCAATATAATCTTAAAAAAAGTTTGTACTTTATTGAGCCCAAGAACCTTAGCCGCATCATATTGACCACGGGGTACCGCTTGTAGCCCCCCTCTGAATATTTCGGCTAGATAAGCGCCATAATTAATAATAAAGGCAATAGCAGCAGCTTCAAATCGAGGAAATGTAATACCCATCATGCCTAAACCATAATAAACAAATATGAGCTGAAGGAGTAATGGTGTCCCTCGCATAATCCATATGTAGCCATTAATTAGCCAACGAATTGTAAAGTACTCCGACTTCATACCTAGGGAAACAATAATTCCTAGTGGCACAGACCCAACAATTGTTAGAAAAAACACCCCCAGTGTCATTTTCAAGCCTGATAATAAGCTGGGTAAAATATTGAGGAAATAGTTCATTTTTTTCTCCTTATCACATTTAAATATTATGTTATATATTAAAAAAGCCCTCTTGCAAAATATTGCAAGAGGACGCTCGAGCGTGGTGCCACCTCATGTTCTGACCTTGCTCACACAAAATCACTTACTCAGTCTTTGTCATAGTAGCAAAAACGCCCTCCGAGTATCACTACTCAGAGGGCGTTACCGCGGTGCCACCTCTTAAATGTATTAACCATCACTGATAATACCTCAATAAGTCCAAAGACTGTATGCGATAACGGGCACTTCCGATGCAGCCTACTCCAATTCAACTACATACTCACAGATGTGGTTCATCTGAATAACTTATTTGCTCACACTAACCGCAAACTCTCTGAAAAATTAATCAAACTACTCTTCTGCTCAACGTTTTTAATATTGACAATAATATATCCTTTTTATGCCAACTTGTCAAGTCCTATCTTAAAAACTGAAAAAGTGACCAGACGGGATAATAGCCAACTGTGGCAATTATAGTATTTAGTATTACCGTGGGCAACACTTCATACAGAAGAAAAGTGGCAACACTGACATTGGCAATCCCAATGACAAAGCCAGCAAAGTAAGTTATCAACAAATAGACGACTAGACCGATGAGAAAGATTGTTGCCCCACTTAATAAGCGTTCATCTAATACTCGCTTGAGTTGTTTCATTAAAGCTGTCGCGGCAACAAAGGCTACTGTGTAGGTCCCAAAAATGCCAGTATAATACATATCAAATAAGATACCCACTAAGACAGTGTAAAGCCAGAACGGTAGATCCGCCTCAACGTCAAACTGCACACCGTAAAATAACCAAATTAAAGTCGTCACTGGTAAAACATGCCAAGGAAAAGCGGTAAAAATACCGCCCATACCAGCCATTAAAGCGCCATCAACAAAAAGAAGTAGCACAAGTAAAACGGGATAAACAACCCTTAGCCGTGTTATTTGCCAAAATGCCATTATTTTGCTCCTAACTGAGATACAGCAACCATAACCGTGGTAATATTGCCCAAATCAGCTGCTGGTTCAATATATATACGTTTTGACAAACCATAGTCGTCCTTTGTCACACGCGCAACTTTACCCACGTACAGTCCGGCAGGTATCACACCACCTAAACCAGACGTTTCAACCAAATCACCTGATTTAATTGTGCTATCTGAGGTAACCTGTCCCATAATTAATTGATTTTTCTCTCGATTAAATCCAGTCACAATACCATTAACATCGCCACTACCACCCTTAATCGTGATGGCAAAGCGATTAGCATCTTCACTGGTGTCTGAAATTAAAGCCACTTTTGCATTTGTTGTATTGACTTCGCTAATACGACCAATAATTCCAGCACCTGACAACACTGGCATACCTTTTTTTAAGCCAGTGTTCGTGCCTTTATTAATCACTAATTGTGACTGCCAAGTTGTTGGTGAACGACTAATTGTCACAGCAGAAACTGTTTTATAGTCGGTTAAAGTCGCCTGTAGCCCTAATTGTTTTTTCAGTGATCGATTTTCTTCTTCAACGGTTTGTAGTCGCACCTTATCTTGCGCAAACTGGTCGAGCTTTGACTTTAACGTGCGGTTTTCTTCAAAAGTATCTAATAAATTACCGATACTATTGGCTGTTCGCCCAATTGCTGTCGTAGGTACCGCAATAATACGACTGACTCCCCCAGCCAAATCGTTACCAAAACGTTGAATAAAAGGCGGTGTGTTGGTACGTTTTGCTAACCAGTTAGAACCTGTGATTAATCCGATAATCACAATAAACGCAATAATCATTGTCACAACGGTACGTGAAGAAAATATTTTACGCATGTTGTTGTCCCCTTTTTCAAAAATAAAAGCGTAGCGCCAGCCGCCACGCTAATGTTAATTCTTTATCTTAATAAATGATTAATTTTGACGCATAACGTCGATTGACTTCAAGGCTTCGCCTGTGCCGATAGCTACTGCATCTAATGGTTCGTTTGCAATCAAAACTGGTACCTTCGTTGCTTCTTGAATAATTTTATCCATATCACGCAACATAGCGCCGCCACCTGTTAACACCATACCATGATCAATGACATCAGCTGCCAATTCAGGTTGCGTGGATTCCAAGGTTTCGCGAATAGCGATAACAATCTCTCTGACAGGCTCTTGAATCGCCATAGCAACATCTTCAGCAGTCACATCAATCGTCTTAGGCAAACCAGTTAACAAATCTCGACCACGCACGGAAGCATCTGGTAATGTGCGTGCAAGCGCCAGTGACGCAGCGCCAATTTCTATCTTAAGGCGTTCAGCGGTTGGCTCGCCAATTGTTACATTGTACTTATTCCGTACAAAATTGGCAATTGATTCGTCTAATTTATCTCCGGCAATACGAATCGAACGACTCGACACAATACCACCCAAAGAAATAGTAGCGACATCAGTAGTACCGCCACCCATATCCACCACCATTGAACCAGTAGGATCCATTACAGGTAAACCTGCACCAACAGCAGCGGCAAATGGTTCTTCAATAACATAGGCGTCGCGTGCGCCGGCCACACGGGCGGCATCAATCACGGCGCGACGTTCAACAGCTGTCACACCTGAAGGTACGCCAACTGTAACGTATGGTTTACCGATACGTCCACCAAGTGCCTTTTGAAGGTAGTACCGAATCATTGCAACAGTTGTATCATAGTCTGCAATAACACCATCACGCATTGGCCTAATAGCTGCGATACTAGCTGGTGTACGGCCGAGCATGTCTTTTGCTTCAGAGCCGACAGCTACAACCTCATTGGTTTGCGTATTACGTGCAACCACTGAAGGTTCTCGTAGTACAATGCCTCGCCCTTCAATATATACGTATGTGTTGGCAGTACCAAGATCGATACCGACGTTTCGTTGTCCAAATGAAAATGCCACGACGCTGCCCCTTTTTACTTTTTAAAATATGCATATCTTAAAAATGCTTAACTTATAGTATTGTAGCATAAAAATCGACGATATTGCCGACTAATTTACGCGAATATATTTAACATGACCCTGCTTACTTGCAACGCCTCTTATTTTATTTTGAGACGGAAAATCACGCCAAACTTTTTGAAAGGCGGGAAAGGTTTCTGGCGTAATGGCTAATTCGTCAATTTTACCATCTCTCAAATCATTTAATTGTTGTTCATAATCCATAATTTTACCTCACAATTATTATACAACATTTTCTTTTTAGCACTCTAAAGAAAAGAGTGCTAATTTTAATTGCAATTTAATCTTTAGGTGCTATACTTGAGACATAATTAAGAAAGGAAAATGTGTGCATCACGTTTTTTCAGGATCACACACGGTGATATTATGGCATCACAAGACCCATTTGGATTTGGTAACATCAATTTTGATGAGATGATGCGGGCTATGAATGAACAAATGCAAACAAGTTCAGCCAACCAGTCAACGTCAAACACAACACAAGATAAAAAAAACAAACAAAATAAACGCCCTACTTTACTCGAAGAATACGGTATAAATCTAACGCAGCAAGCCCGTGAAGGTAAGCTTGATCCTGTTATCGGGCGTGATCAAGAAATTTCCCGAACAATTGAAATTTTAAACCGACGCACAAAAAACAATCCTGTTTTAATCGGTGAAGCAGGTGTTGGTAAAACGGCCGTTGTTGAAGGCTTGGCCCAAGCCATTGTTGCTAACAAAGTCCCTGAAAAATTGCGTTCCAAAGAAGTGATTCGTCTAGATATGTCCGCCATGGTACAAGGTACAGCCATGCGAGGACAATTTGAAGGACGTATGCGTCAACTAATGAAGGAAGTGGCAAGTAATGATGATGTCATTTTATTCATCGACGAAATACATGAAATCATGGGGGCTGGTAACGCTGAAGGCGGTATGGATGCTGGCAATATATTAAAGCCAGCTCTGGCCCGAGGGGAATTTCAACTCATTGGTGCCACAACCTTAAACGAGTACCGTAAAATCGAAAAAGACGGTGCCATTGCGCGTCGTTTTCAACCTGTACAGGTTAACGAACCAAGTAAGTCAGCCACAATTACAATCTTAAAAGGTATCCAAAAGCGATATGAAGATTATCATCACGTTGCGTTTACTGACGAAGCAATAACAGCTGCCGTCGAGCTCTCAGATCGTTATATCACAGAACGCTTTTTACCTGATAAAGCCATTGATCTCATTGATGAAGCTGGTTCACGTAAGAACCTGTCAATGAAAATCGCTGACCCTAAAACAATCCAGGCAAAAATTGATCACGCTGAGAGCCTAAAGCAAGAAGCCATTGATAAAGAGGATTTTGAAAAAGCAAGCTACTGGCGCGATCAAGCCAACCAGCTAACATCACAGAAAGCGCAAGTTGAGGCGCACCCTGAAATGTTTAAACCTCAAGCAATTACAGAAAAAGATATTTTACAAATCATTGAAGATAAGACCGATATTCCTGTAGGTGCACTAAAAGAAAACGAAGCTAATCAACTACAGACACTTGATCAAAATCTATCAACGCACATTATTGGACAAGATGATGCAGTGGCAACGGTTGCTAAAGCCATTCGTCGTAACCGAATTGGTTTAACAAAATCTGGTCGTCCTATTGGTTCTTTCCTCTTTGTTGGTCCAACGGGTGTTGGTAAGACTGAGCTCGCCAAGCAGTTAGCGCAAGAGATGTTTGGTAGCAAAGACGCTTTAATTCGATTTGATATGTCAGAATATATGGAAAAGCATGCCGTATCTAAGCTCATTGGCGCTCCTGCTGGTTATGTTGGGTATGAAGAAGCCGGTCAATTAACAGAGCAAGTTCGCCGTCACCCTTATTCATTAGTTTTAATTGATGAAGCTGAAAAAGCCCATCCTGATGTCATGAATATGTTCTTGCAGATTTTAGATGATGGTCGCTTAACGGATGCTCAAGGACATGTTGTTAGTTTCAAAGATACTATTGTTATTATGACTTCTAATGCCGGTTCAACAGATACTGGTAATACACCAATGGGCTTCAATCAAGTTGATGCGCAAAGCAGACTTTTGCAACGCCTAGAAAATTATTTCCGTCCTGAATTTTTGAATCGTTTTGATGATATTATTGAATTCCAAACACTCACTCAAAAGCATTTACTAACTATTGTTGATTTACTCCTAGCTGATATGAACGCTAATTTAGCTGATAATAATCTGAATGTCATTGTTAGCGATTCAGCAAAAGCTAAGTTAGCTGAACTTGGTTATAATCCTGCACTAGGGGCAAGACCTCTGCGGCGTGTCTTGCAAGATAAGATTGCAGATCAACTGGCAGATTACTACTTGGCACATCCAGCAAGTACCGTATTACTTGCTGATTTAGATGATGCCAATCATATTGTTATCACTGAAAATCAAGCATCTCCTGTTAAAGCATAAGAAAAACACGATTCTTAGCGACTCATGATTAGTCGTTGCGGAATCGTGTTTTTTACAATTTGTCAATAAACTTTAAATTTTTATCTTTTGCCATGGCTTCTGGGTTTGAGCCAGGCTGGTTAATTGGCACAGCAACATTTAGCTTGTCATAATAATGCTGCCAATAATCTGACACTTCTTGTTTATCATCATTAAAATGTAACGGTTGTGTCGGAAATGTAATCATACCCTGAAAGGCTAATTCTACTAACTGTGAACAATAAATACCGTCACCATCTGGATAAAAAGTTTTATTATAAGATAAACCTTCGTATGTCTTGGCTTGCGCAATCACATTCTCGGCTTGATGTTTTTGAATTTCTGGTCGATAAAGATCAGGATGTGGTGAATCCGACAAAAATTGTGCCAGTGTTTGCGTTGCCACACCATATTTTGGACTAGCATGAATAACATGTGTCTCATCAACCACAATACCAACATGAACATAATCGCCAGTTGCGGCTGCAATAGCATCATCCATGCCATCATGTTGATTTCGTACGAATAACAAATCTGCTGCTTGTAATGTTACCATTGCTTACTCACCTTCTAAGTTATAAGACATTATTGCCAAACGTCACTGAGTAAATGGGTTTCCTCAGGCTTTGGTCCCACAGCAAAGCTTAACAAGTCGACCGACAATAAATCAGAAATACGCTTTAAATAGTTTTGCGCATTAGCTGGTAATTCATCAAATGATTGCACACCAGTAATATCCTCATCCCATCCAGGTAGTGTCTCAAAGTTAACATCTAAGCCTTCAAACCATGTGTCTGATGCTGGAAAATGATGAATTTCTTCGCCTTTATAGGTGTATGATGTAGCGATTTTAAGCGTTTTTAATCCGGTCAAAACATCAAGTGAGTTAATTGCTAACTTTGTCAAGCCAGATACTTGTACCGCATGTCGCAACGCAACAGCATCTAACCAACCAATTCTACGTGGTCGCTTAGTAACCACCCCATATTCATGACCAACTTCACGAATATGATCAGCAATGTCGTCATGTAATTCCGTTGGGAAAGGGCCTTCCCCCACACGTGACGTATAGGCTTTGATGACCCCAACCACGTCTTGAATTTGTTTTGGTCCTACGCCAGCACCATTCATAACCCCACCAGCAGTAGGATTTGAACTAGTAACATAAGGATAAGTGCCATGATCAACATCAAGCATAATACCTTGGGCACCCTCAAAAACGACACGCTTTTTGTTGGCCATCATCTGACCAAGCAAATAGGAAGTATCAGTCACATATGGTGCCAATTGACGACCATATTCAACATAAGTTTCATAAATGTCATCGTAGTTCAGTGCTTCTTCATTGTACAATTTGGTCAATTGTGCATTTTTAAACGGTAAGTATTCTTTTAGCAACTTAGCAAATACATCAGGATCAACTAAGTCTGCCACACGAATACCAACACGTGAAATTTTATCTGTATAAGCCGGACCAATTCCTTTTTTAGTTGTACCAATACGATTATTTGTTGATGATTCTGCAGCTTTATCAAGCGCAATGTGATAAGGCATGATAACATGCGCACGATTTGAAATTCGCAAATTATCAATTGCAATACCTTGAGACTGTACTTCCGCAATTTCTGCAAGCAAAGCCTCAGGGTTTACCACAACACCATTACCAATAACTGCTAATTGGCCTTCTGTTAGGATTCCTGAAGGTAAAGCTGACAACTCAAATTTTGTATTGCCATGCCAGATAGTATGACCGGCATTATTGCCACCTTGATAGCGCACAACTGCATCTGCATGCTCTGCAAAAAAGTCTACTATCTTACCTTTACCTTCATCGCCCCATTGCGAACCAACAACAATTACACCAGACATATTTTTCTCCTAGTACGGCCACAGCTGCTTTCAGACGGGATAGGTTTGTCGGAGAAAGTGTTGTCAGTCAAACGTGATAACACCTGTTTGCGCCCATCCGTGAGTGTCCCTCTGTAACGGCACGTTTTATTTTTTAGTAAAACACGAACAATAAAACAATAAACGCCTTTTACCTAAACATTTTACCATACAAAAGAGAGATAAGATATAGAAAAACAAATAAAAAATGTTGTTTCTAAAAAAGTATCACATGTTTTTTTTATTGACATTAAGCCATGATAATTTCTCTTGAATTAGTGCAACTGTTTGTGGCCAAACAAACACTGTTAACAATAAAAATATCGGTAAAAACTGAATAATGTATCGCGAGCGGCCGCCCTCAAAAATCAACAGGTACAAAAAGCCCCCAACAATAGCTAGCCGTAACACAGCTGTCAGTCGGTCTTTTTGCCGCCATCCCAGACTAATAATTCCGATACACATAACCCACCAGAATTGCGCAATAAAATGAAAGTCAGAAAGATAATGTCCACTTGGATAAATAATATTTTGTATCACACTTTTTACACCATTTTTTGCTGGTTTATCGATGATAAAGCGTCCCTCTTTCAGCCAAGCAAATGTACCATCTGATGTATTTTTATCTTGTTTGTGAATTAAAAAGATGAGATAGCCAATGAACCCTTTCTGTTGTAACCTTTCAACTAACTTGTCTTTTGAATAGCGTGACATAGCAGCCTGTGAAGGTTGTTTAGCCATTGCTAAGACATCTTGTGCATTATAACCGCCATCGCCACTCACACCCATACTAATAAAATGAATTGGTGGTAAGGTACGATTTTTCTGAATCACCATATAAGTTTGGTTTTGTAATACCTTGTTGCCTAACTGATAACTGAATCCTGCTGTCAGCAAAAATACAGTCACCACTAAAATTTTCATCAACATTATTTTTTGATTATTATTTCTAGTTATCAAAATGTGTAAAAATTCTACAACAAATATAGCAATAATAGGAATCATTGCTGAGGGTTTGAGAAAGTAAATGCCAGACAAGGTCAAACCAGCTATAATGCTGATGCCCACCTTTAACACTATATGCCATTTTGTTGTTGATATGATTACATAACACAGTATCAAAAGCGCTACAAACGGTAAAACATAAATGTCGGAATAAGGTACCAACACCATTGGAAAAAGCATTAACCAAACAGCATGTGTATACAAGCCAATCGCTAATTTACGTTTATCAACGAACCAGACTGTCGTCATATTAACGAGGACAGTCCCAATTAACAATAACCAGTTGACTAAGTCAAACATTAGCCAAGAAGTATTATGCATTACTTTTGCAATTTCATGTTGAATCAATAATAATGATAAATTGTTCGTATTGTAGCTATAATAAGATCTTATATTAGCTGAACTCGTTTGCGTCAATGCTTCATGAATGGCACCGGGATCAAAACCAATGGCTGGATGTGTCTGTAGAATGACAATTAATTGCCAAAGTAATGCTAAAACAACCATGATAGTGGCTACTAGCACGCCATGCTGTATAAATACTCGTCGCCAAAGCGTTCTAAACGTCTGATTAACAGCAAAAGCCAATACAATTGCAATGATTATCAACAAAAAAACGATGGATACCCAAGTCGTGCCAATACCAATAAATTCATCACCTGAATTACTTCTTAAATTCAAATTAGTCGAAGTCACCGCAAAATATAACGTTATAAAAATAAACAATAGATATATGCTATCTAGGCATTTTTGTATATTATAAGCACACCGTTGTAATTTAGTCCGCATCACCACCCACCTCTTCAATCTTGCGCCAAAGCAATATTAATAAATCGTGTTGGCGATTCACCGACAGACAAATCCAGCAATTGACATGATATTTTGAGTAAAGCTGTAGTTAAAATATCAAATAGCACTTCGGCAAAATTTTCAAGCGTTGGATTAATGTCATCAAATGGTGCGACAGTGTTTAGAAATTCACCTGAAAAAACTGCAATGCTATCATTAATCACTGTCTCAATATCTTCAAACTTCATTGGTTGTGGATAAGTCATCGGTTGGATATCCAAAATCAATTCCCACGTGTGAGGATGTGCTACACCTTGTACTCCTTGCCAACGTACTGCATGCGTGGCATTAATAAAAGTTCGTAACCTATATGTTAAAACCTTGTTACTCATAACTATTTTTTATCCTTCCATAACTGCGACCAATCAGCCATCAGAATGTTTTTAATATCACGTGTTTCAGATTTAAAAGTTTTTGTCTGCCAAGCCGCATTTCTAGTCATTGTATTAATAATTCCAATAAAACGAATTAACGTATTAATGCCATTATAAAGTGGCATAGTGAATGCTATCCACCATTTATTTTTAAAGTAAGCGCGTTCAGTGGGAAACGTTTTCAAAAGCATATATGAACTAGTATAGTTCATCAACCCATAAGCAACATATAACACGTACATCATCACAACTGACATAGACACAACGACAGGTGAGTAACCGAAAAATAATAACATCGCAAGCCCAGTAATCCAAACCAAGCGTGGAAATATAAACGTGTGATCAATCATTAATCGACTAATCATAAAGTTAGTAAAAATCTGACGGACACTCAACTTATTCTGCATGAAATTTTGTGCGACTTCAATTTGCCCACGCTGCCAACGCTGCCGTTGTAAATAAAGTTCACTATAACCTGATATTGGTTCAACATAAAACATGGCATCATCACAGAAACCAATACGTTTACCTAGGCGGAATCGCAGTTGAAATGTCATATCAGTATCTTCACCAACCGTGTCAACATTATACATAAATGTCTGAACTAATACATCTCGTCTAAACGCTGAAAATGCACCTGACATTGTGAACAAACGATTACCACGGTTTTCAATACTACGGCCCGATAAGAATGATTGTGCATACTCAAAATATTCGTTTAACTGTAGCAATTTAAGCCATTTACTTTGCGTTTTTTGAATCATTTTTTTTTGTGTCAGAATCGTACCAGTTGCTGCATCAATTTCTGAGTGATTTTCAAAATAAAGCACAAACCGTTTTAAGGCATTGGGTTCTAACCAACCATCAGTATCCAAATTAATAATATATTGCCCCATACTATTATAAATAGCAGCATTTAGTGCACGCGCTTTACCTTGATCTGTGTTCATCCACTGCATTCTAAGTACTGGGAAATCAGCTTGAGCCTGATTAAACACCGTAAAACTGTTATCAGTGCTTTGATTATTCACGGCAATAATTTGGATTAATTCTTTTGGATAGGTTGATTGACTAATCGACTGAATACACTGGTATAATGTTTGTCCTGAATTATATATAGGTAATACAATAGATACCATTGGTAATTTCAATGGTTCTTGCATCACTTGATGCTTTTTTGATGTTTTTATCAAAACTAGATTGAAATAAATAGCTGGGAAAATTTCCACAACAATCGGAATGAGCAACCAAGTGAACCAAAAACCTAACTGATAAGTAAATTGATGTAAATAAAATGACATAGTTTATCCCTGTTTTTTGAGCATTTGATTAACAAGTTGCCCCTTTGTGAAGACTAGATAATAAAGCAAAATTGCAATTGAATAGAACAACAGGCGTCCGATAATTGAATGAGCAACATAAAAAGCGCCATCGCCAAAATAATAAATTACAATTGCAACAAAAGATAGTCGTAACGTATTTGCAAGGAAAAACCATAATGCCCCAATAAGCGCCAACATTAACCGCTTTTGTGCATCATACACAGGATAAAAGGCAATTAATCCCCAAAATGCCGTTGTTTCAATAATGCCTGAACATTCATAATCAACCAATAAAATGCTGGTATGATGATTCGCCACCACCTGAATAACATGTGACGCATAGAAAGTATCAAATAAGCCAGTAAGATGACCAAAAACTCCGGCCGACCAAGTGAGAATGGTCGAAAACAACCAGACACCATAAGGTTTACTCCATAAAAGAAGAATGACGAACAAGCCCGCGCTGCCAGCCAAAAAATAAAAAGCATCCGTTTTAGCACGCTTCAGAACAGATAATACATAGACCCAAATAATAATTAGACCAATAATAACCGCATTATTAAGCATGAATTACCTCGTTTGTTGCTGATGCCGTAATCTTTTTTCGGCGCTGATTTTGTAGGTAATAGCCACCACCAGCAAAAACCAAACCAATACCGGCAAGTAACCATGGCCCTGTTGGTGAACCAGCAT
>k87-235616_pt1 | contig 20983 bp, 19 predicted proteins | sample MGYA00084031_6733416 | MGnify analysis MGYA00084031
GGCCGGGTGCTGGTGCGGCCCTCGGGAACCGAGCCGAAGCTGAAGATCTACGTGGACCTGCCCGGAGAGGCCGAAGGCGACATCGTCCGCCAGGAGAGCGAGACCCGGGCGGCTGCCGACCGTATCGCCGCCGCCACGGCCGAGTTCATTGGCCTCTGAGCTCTTGCTGGTGGCGCCGGTACAAGTACAGCCAGCCGAGGCCGTGGATGGCGACGGCGAGACCGAGCACCGCGGTGACCGCCCAATGGCCGAGGATCGCCCCGACCACCGCCGCCAGCCCCGCTCCGATCACGAGCGCCGTCCGCACACCGTTCAGGGGACCGAACATGCTCCGCATCCTACGGCGCCGCGGAGGGTACCGTGACGCCGCCTCCAGGCCCGTAAGATCCCGGCGATGACCCGAAGCCTGTTCGTCCTCGACGGGGACGCCCTGATCCCCACCGAGCTCACCCGGGGAGGATGGTCCGACGAAGCCCAGCACGGCAGCCCGCCGGCCGGGATCCTGGCACGAGCCATCGAGACGGTGCCCACCGCGGCTCCGATGCAGGTGGTGCGTCTGACCATCGACCTGTTCCGGGAGGTACCGCTCGCCCCGCTGCACATCGAAACCGACGTGATCCGCGACGGCCGGCGCATCCAGGTGGTCGAAGCGCGGCTCCTCTCCGACGGCCGGGAGTTGGGAAGGGCGACGGCGTTGAAGATCCGGGTGTCCGAACAGGATGCCGACGAGCTCCGTGGCACCCGAGGCGAGGACCCGCTTCCGGCGGATCATCCCGAGGACCTTCCGCTCCTCGACCTGAGGAGCTTCTTCGGCGGCGACGAGAGCCTGCTTCGCTTCCACACGGACGCCATCGAGATCCGCAGCGCCGAAGAGTCTTTCGTGCGACCCGTGGTGGGGGAGTCGTGGTTCCGCCTGAAAGTCGACCTGGTGGAAGGCGAGACCGTATCGCCCTTCCAGCGGGCGGCGATCATGTCCGACCTGTCGAACGGCAACTCCCAGGCCTTGGACCCGAAGCGCTGGCTGTACGTGAATCCCGACACCACGCTGTACATCCACCGTCTCCCCGACGGGGAGTGGATCGGCATGCGATCATGGGTGGATCAGGTCTCCACGGGGATCGGAGTCAACGAGAGCGCCGTGTACGACCTGAAAGGCCGCTTCGGCCACATCAACCAAGCCCAGCTGATCGAGCGGCGCTGAGGAGGGGCCCGGGATGGAGATGCGGATGTTCGGCGGCCTGTGGCCGGTGAGCGCCTTGACGATGGGAGGAGGGGGCATCGGACAGGTCTGGGGCGCCACGAGCCGCGAGGAATCCGTCGCCACCGTCCGCCGGGCAGTCGAGTCGGGCATCACCCTCATCGACGTCGCTCCCACCTACGGGGACGGCGAAGCCGAGACGGTCGTTGGAGAGGCGTTCGACGGCCGCCTCCCGGACAGGGTGAGGGTCCTCACCAAGCGCCACGTCGGCAACGACGACCGTGGCGACGTCGCCAGGGTGCTCGAAGAAGGCCTCGACGACAGCTTGCGGCGCCTCCGCCTGGACTTCGTGGACGTGTTCCTGCTCCACAGCCAGATCACCCCCCAACCCGACCCGGAGCGGACCGGCTGGACGGTCTCACTCGACCTGTACCTCGACGAGGTGCGGTCGGCCCTGGATGACCTGGTGGCACGTGGCCGGATCGGGGCGTGGGGCATCACCGCCGTCCAGTTCCCCGGGGTGCTCGCAACCGTGTTCTCGGAGTCGCCTCGCCCCCAGGTCGCGCAGATGATCGCCAACGCCCTCGATGCCCCCGGGGACATGGACTGGACCGGCGAGGAGTTCGACCGCCGGGCGATGATCCGGCGGGTCCGGCAACGAGGGACGGCGGTCATGGGCATCCGGGCGGTGCAGGCCGGGGCTCTCACCGATGCGATCGACCGCCCGCTCGACGACGACCATCCGGCCAAGATCGACTTCGAGCGGGCGGCGCCGTTGCGCCGGCTCGCCGCCGAGATGGGAGAGTCGACCGCGTCCCTGGCCCACCGCTACGCCCTGTCCATCGAGGGAGTCGACACGGTCGTCCTCGGGGTGAAGAACCGCGAGGAGCTGGCCGAATGCGTCGCCGCAGCGGAGAGAGGGCCGCTCAGCCCGGAGGAGATCCAGGCGGTAGACAGCCGTCTGGGAAGGGCCTGATCAGAACAGCGCCGAGGCCAGCCTGCGCCGATACGTCGAGACGAGCTCGGGGTCGTCGATCGTCTGGAAGAGATCGAGCATGGCCTTGCGGGCCTCCTCGGCCGCTTCCGGGTCGCCGTCGCCGATGACCAGCAGGTACTCGTCCATCGCCGCCTCCGCCTGGCCGTCGGCGGCGAGGCCGCGGGCGTAGGCGAGGCGGGCCCGGGGGTTCGACGGATCGGCCTCGAGCTGTCGGCGCAGTTCCGCCAAGTCGCCTGCTCCGCGCTTGGTCCTGATCGTCGAGCGGAGACGGCCGACCTCGTCGCCGTCAGGGACCGGCGCCAGCACCGCTTCGGCGGCGTCCAGCTCGCCCCTGTCGATCAGGAGGGTCGCCAGGCCCACCGCCGCACCCTGGTGGGCCGGGTCGGACTCGAGCGCCCGCCGGAATGCGGCCTCGGCCTCCTCCAGCCTCCCCGCCTGCAGGGCCACGTTGCCTTCGGCGGCCGCCCGGTCGGCGGCGGTGGGGACCAGGCCCCGCAGCCACTGCCTGACCGACTCCTCGGGGAGGGCGCCGGTGAACCGGGCCGCCGGCTGGCCATCGCGGAAGCCGATGACGGTGGGGATCCCCTGCACGCCGAACTGCAGCGCCAGGGCCTGGTTGCGGTCGACGTCGACCTTGACCAGCTCCCACTGGCCGCCGGATTCGTGGGCGAGTCGTTCGAGGATCGGTCCGAGCACCCGGCACGGCCCGCACCAAGCCGCCCAGAAGTCGACCACCACCGGGACGTCGTGGGAACGCTCCAAGACGGTCTGGGCGAAATCGGACACGGAGGCGTCGCGGATGGGAGAGGGCATGGCCTGCCCATTGTATGGGGTGGGGCCGCCTCCGGTGACGGCCGAAATCCTGTCCGTGGGAGGTCGCGGCCGTGGCATCCTTTCGGGGTGACTGCGCACGAGAAGCCCGCCTTGCCCCCGTTCGGAACCGCCTTCGGGGAGACGATGACCGTAGCCCGCTGGGAGAACGGGGAGTGGTCGGAACCGCACCGCCGGCCGACCGGGCCGCTCTCGCTCCACCCCGGGGCTCACGTGCTCCACTACGGCAGCGCATGCTTCGAGGGGTTGAAGGCGCACCGGGGAATCGACGACGTGGTGAGGATCTTCCGGCCCCAGCGCCACGTCGACCGGCTCCGGGCGAGCGCCGAGCGTCTGTGGCTGCCGGTTCCTCCTGCCGACCTGGTGCTCGGCATGATCGTGGACGCAGTCGAGGCGAACCTCGACCAGGTCCCGCCGACGCCGGGGTCGCTCTATCTCCGCCCGACCTTGATCGGCACCGCGGCGAACATCGGCGCCGCCGGATCACCCACCACCGAGGCCTTGCTGTACGTGCTCGCCAGTCCCGTAGGCGACTACTTCGCCGACGGGGTGAGCCCGCTGCGGATCGCAGTGGAGCAGAAGCGCCGCCGCACCACCGAGCAGTTCGGCGCGGTCAAGACGGGTGCCAACTACGCCATGGCCCTGAGTGTGACGATGGAGGCGCGGGCGGCCTACGACGTCGCCCAGGTGCTGTTCGCCCCCGACGGCCGGGTCCAGGAGACCGGCGCCTCGAACGTCATGCTCATCTCCTCCGACCGCGTGATCACCCCACCGGCCGACGGGTCGATCCTCGAAGGGGTCACCCGGGAGTCGCTTCTCACCCTGGCCTCCGACCGGGGGTTGCGGGTAGAGGAGCGGCCGGTCACCGTCGACGAGCTCGTCTCCTGGTGCGAGAAGGGAGAGGTGGCGCTGTCGGGGACGGCGGCGGTGCTGGCACCGGTGGGCACCTTGATCGTCGACGGAGCCGAGATCACCGTGGGGGACGGTGCGGCGGGGCGTCACACCCTCGAGCTACGCCAGGCGCTGATCGACACCCAGGTCGGACGGGCCGAAGACGTCCACGGCTGGACCCTGCCGGTCGGCTGAGGTCATTCCCCGATGGGGTCGAGGGCGGCCCGCGTGTAGGTCGTGGCCGCGTCCCAGAGCAGGATGTGCTCGACGCCGGCGTCGCGGGCGGCGTCGATCTGCGCTCGGACCTCGGCCTCGCCGTACTCGATCCCCAGGGAGAAGTCCTGCACCCAGGCGACGATGAAGGCCCCGGTGCCCTCGACCTGCTGCACGAAGTCGGACAGCGACCGGAACGTGATGTCGTAGGGCTGGGCGTTGGGGTTCTCCACGCCGTACTCGCCCGGTCCCCAGTGGGACGGGTAGATCATCGGGGCGATGTAGTCGACCTCGGCGGCCATGCGAGGGATGTCCTGGGCGACCTCGTGGGGGCGGGTGGCGGCGATGCCGAACACGGCGGCCGCCAGCCGGGCGCCGGCGGCGTGGACCCGCTCCCGGCTCTCGGCGAGGAAGCTGACGATGGCGTCTTCCGGCTCCCCGTCCTGGCCCGGGTAGACGATCTCCTGGAGCGTGTCCGGCCGGCGGACGTAGTCGTACATGATGTCGTCGACGCCGAGGCGGGCCGCCTCTTCGGCCAGCGCCATGTTGTACTCCCGGACGTCGGGATCGAAGGGGTTCGTGAAGCCGCCGTACTGGCCGTAGGCGGAGCCGTCGGGATTCTGGATGACCCAGTCCAGGTGCCCGTTCTGCACCGCGTAGTTGGCCAGCCGGGGATCGCGGAAGTTGACGATCCGCCCTACCACCCGCACGCCCTTGGCGTGGAGCTCCTCGACGGCCTGCTCGAGGTCGTACAACTCGGTGACGGCGCCGATCTCGTGGGCGAGCTCGACCCCGGTGTCGTACCACACGTCGCCGCCCTCGTCCTTCAAGTCGAGCTCCACGGTGTTTATCAGCCCGGCGTCGATCATCTCCATGATCGGGTCCTTCAGCTCGGGCGTCGCCCAGGTCCAGCCCGTGGCGTGGACGCCGATCATCGGTGGGGCACCGGGAGCGCCGGCGAGGGCCAGCTCTATCGGCACCAGCTCTTCGGCGGTGTTGCCCACGGCATCGGTGGCGGTTATGACCACGCCGGCGTCGGGGGGCTCCGGGTACGTCTTCGAGATCGTCCCGTTCTCGTCGGGGGCCGCCTGCTCCCCGTCGATGGTGACGGCGGCGATGTCATCGGCGGCGACCCGGACCGACACGGTCACCTCCTGGTTCACGGGGACCGGGTCGGTGGGGGAGAGGACCTCGATCGAAGGGGGTGTGGTGTCGAGCACGAACTCCCGGGCGGCCCGCAGCGACCGGAACGGGAAACTGCGGTCCACGACGACGGTGAGACGATGCTCCCCGTCGGGCAGCCCGCTCAGGTCGACGACGAAGGCGTTGGGAGCGGACTGCGCCGCCTCGAGCTCCTCGTCGTCGACGGTCACCGTCACTGCGGCCGGGTCGGTCTCCTTGGCCAGCTCGATCGTGACGTTCGCCTGCGGCGGCCCTATCACCGCGCCGTTCTCCAGCCCGGCGATCTGGACACCGCCCCCGCCGCTGGTCAGGAGCCAGATAGAGGCGAGGATGGCGAGGGGAAGGACGGTGAAGACGACCTTGCCCCGACGGGTGAGGCGATATCGAGGGCGCGGCCCGGGACTGGAGGGCAGCTCGTAGTCGGCGTCGGCTTGGGTCATCGAATGGGGAAGTCGTTCTTCGCGATCGATTGAGGTTAGTGGACGGCGGTTGCCGAGCCTTGTAGCCCGACCTCTGTAGCATCGCGTCGCCCCCTTCAAATGCTGTTCCCCACCATCCAGTTCGCGATCTTCTTCGTCGTCGTCCTGACGGCGAACTGGCTGCTGCTGCCTCACCGCCGGCAGTGGAAGCTGTTCATGCTCGGGGCCAGCTGGTTCTTCTACGGGTCGTGGAACTGGCGTTTCGTGTTCCTGATCATCGCCTCCACGCTCCTCAACCAGGCGGCGGCCGTGCTGATGGACCGGTCGAGAGACGAGCGGTCACGCCGCCTCGTGCTGGCCGGGGCGGTGGCCGCCAACCTCGGGATCATCGCCTGGTTCAAGTACTACGGCTTCTTCGTCACGTCGATCATCAACTTCTTCCGCACCTTCGGGATCGACGTCCCCCTCCCGCTGCTGGAGATCACCCTCCCGGTGGGGATCTCGTTCTTCACGTTCCAGGCGATGTCGTATGTGATCGACGTGTACCGGGGGAGAGAGACGCCGGCCCCGCTGCTCGACTTCGCCGTCTACCTGGCGTTCTTCCCGCAGCTCGTGGCGGGCCCGATCGTCCGCTCCACCGAGTTCATTCCCCAGATGTACACCCGCAAGGACCCCCGGCGGGTGGACGCCGCCGGCGGTTTCGCCCTCATCGTCGGCGGGCTGTTCAAGAAGGTGGTGGTGGCCAACACCCTGGCCGGGGCGATCGTCGACCCGATGTTCGCCAGCCCGTCCCAGTTCACCGCCCTGGAGGTGCTGGTGGGCGTCTACGGGTACGCCGTCCAGATCTACGCCGACTTCTCGGGATACACCGACATCGCCATCGGGGTGGCGAGGCTGATGGGCTTCCGGTTCCCCCACAACTTCGACAACCCCTACACCGCCCTGTCGATCCAGGACTTCTGGCGCCGGTGGCACATGACGCTGAGCCGGTGGCTGCGGGACTACCTGTACATCCCGCTGGGCGGTAATCGTGGCAGCAGAGCGACGACGTACCGCAACCTCATGCTCACCATGCTGCTCGGGGGGCTGTGGCACGGCGCCGCCTGGACGTTCGTCATCTGGGGCGGCTACCACGGCGCCCTGCTCGCCTGGGAACGGTGGCGGACAGAGACCCGCGCCAGGCCCGAGCCCGACACTCCCGGCAGGCGCACGCTGCGCCGCCTCGCCACCTTCCACCTCGTCTGCCTGGGCTGGATCCTCTTCCGCGCCGACTCCATGGGGCGCGTGGGGGAGATCCTCAGCCGCCTCCTCGACTGGGGGCCGGCGCCGTCGGTGACGCCGGCGGTGCTGGCCCTCGTCATCGGCGGGATCGGCGTCCAGTTCATCCCGTCCGACCTCCGCGTCTCGCTCGTCGACTCGTTCAGCCGGCTGCGCCCGGCGGCGATGACCGCCGCGCTGGCCCTGGCGCTCCTGTTGCTCGACGGGCTGGGCCCGGAGGGCGTGGCACCGTTCATCTACTTCCAGTTCTGATGGCTGTCGAAGAAGCACCACCGACCGAGCGGCCGACCGAGGAGAGGGCCACGATCCCCGCCGGGATCGTGATCCTCATCGTCGTCACGTCGCTCCTCATCGGGCTGCTGCTGAACGCCCCCGACATCCTCCGCACCGCCCAGCGCCAGGAGCCGGGATGGCAGCGGACCGTGGGGGTGGCGCTGATGGAGCCGATCGCCTCGGTCTCCCATTTCCTGTTCCTCGATCGGCCGCGGATGCTGATCGATTCGATGCTCGGCCGGGAGCGCCCCGAGCCGCAGGAGGCAGCGCCCCCGACGACGGCCCCGCCTCCCACCTCGGCGCCGGCTACGACCGTCCCCGCAACGACGCCGCCTTCGGACACCCGCAGGGAGGTGACCGCCGAGGATCCCCTCGTCATGTACATCGGCGGCGACTCGATGGTGGGCCAGTTCGGTCCCATGCTGGACAACCGGGCTTCCCGCACCGGCCTGGTGGAGTCGGAGGTCGTCTACGAGTTCGAGTCGGGGCTGTCCCGTCCCGATTTCATCGACTGGCCGCAGCGGCTGGGCCAGGTGAGCGAAGAGCTCGACCCCGACGTGTTCGTCCTCTACTTCGGGGGCAACGACGCCCAGGCCATCTACATGCCCGACGGGTCCTGGATCGACTTCGGCACCCCCGAGTGGGAGGAGGAGTATCGGCGCCGGGTCGACGAGGTGATGACGATGCTCGAGGAGCGCGGCCACTGGGTCTACTGGATGGGCATGCCGATCGTCTCCTCCGAGTCCTTCCAGGAGCGGGTCAGGCTCATGAACGGCATCTACGAGGAGCTCGCCGAGGCCCATCCCCGGGTGACGTTCGTCGAGGCCTGGTCGCTGTTCACGGGCCCGGACGGCGGCTACAGCGAGTACCTGCCCGACGCCGACGGCAACCTGGTCGACATGCGCCTCGACGACGGAGTCCACTACACGACCGCGGGTGCGATCCGCCTGGCGGAGCACACCTTCCGCATCATCGCAGAGGACTGGGGGATCCCGCTCGAGGAGTGAGGGCGATCAGTCGTTCCTCAGCAAGCGGCGGGCCGGGTTCGCCATGGCCGTCTCTTCGACCCCGCGGGCGGTGACGTCGATGTACGCCTGGGTGGTGGCCATGTCGGCGTGGCCGAGGAGGCGCTGCACCTCCGGCACCGACCCGGAGTTCTCGACCAGCAGGGTGGCGTAGGTGTGCCTCAGCGAGTGGGCGAGGGCGCCCGGTGGGGGAGCGACCCCCGCCCGTCGGAACCAGCCCCGCACCAGATGGTCGACGACGTTGGCGGTGAGCGGCTGGCCGTTCGGGCGCACGATGAGAGGATCGGTCGGCTTGTAGGGGCCCACCCGCTCCTTGCGGGACTCGAGGTAGCGGTCGAGCACATCCACGATCTCCGGAGGCAAGGGGACGGTGCGGGTGACGCCGCCTTTGCCGGTCACGAACAACTTGGTGTGCTCGGTGGGGGAGCGGCGCACGTCCCCCACCCGCACCGAGATCGCCTCCGAGACCCGCACGCCGGCGCCGACGAACAGGGCGCACAGGGCCTGTTCCAGCTCCGGCCAGGGGTTGCGGGCCTTCTCGTACGGGCGCTGGGCCGCTTGCACGATCCGTGCAAGGTCTTCCTCGGAGATGGGCCGGGGCCGCCACTTGCGGGCCTTGGGGGGCTCGACGAACTCGACGGGGTTCGTCTCGAGCAACTGGCGGTGGACGACCAGCCACTGGCAGAAACCGGTCCACGTGGAGCGGCAGCGGCGGATCGAGGCCGCGGCGTGGTCGGTGGCGTAGGTGGCGAAGGCAGAGATCATCGCGTCCCGGCCGAGGTGGGCGGGCTGCAGAACGCTCAGCCACCGCTCGAAGGGGTCGTCGGCGGGCGCCGGCTCCAGCCCGAGCTGGCGGGCGATGATCTCGCCGAGCGTGGCCAGGTCCGCCCGCCGCGCCTTGAGCGTGGCTGGTGACGGCTTGGCGGTGTTCTTCCACGCCAGCCACTGCTGGGCCAGGGTGGCCAACGACTCGGACATGGGCACGAGGGTAGGAGCTGGACGGGTCCGGGAGGGGCAAATCAGAAAGTCAGGATAATACAGATTATCCGGATTATCCAGGTGGGGTGGAGCGGGGAAAGTCGCGGCATCCACGGATGCCTGGGCCTGAGCGACGGGGACGGCCCCCATCGCTCGCGGTCGGCGGGCGCGAAGTCTGCCAGGCCGCGCGAAGCCGAGTTCGCTCGCGCTGGGATCTGGCGCCGGCTCGAGGCACGCTCCGGCCCTCCGCCGGATGCGCTGGCCGGCCGAGCCATCGGTCGGCCCCAGGCGTCCTCCGATCTTCCGTCCCCGCCTCCCTGGGGGTCGGCGCCGATTACGTCACTGTGATGAAATGTGGGCGGTATGTGTGGCTGGCGGTGCGGGTGGTCAGCGTCTCGTCCCGACGGCGAGAGGCTCGAGGGAGATGGTGCGCACCTCGGCGCAGGCTCGGTACAGATGCCACAGTGCCTGGCGGGTGCCGTCCGGGCTGTCGTCGCTGGCGAGGTCGGCGTCGACGTCGTCCATCGCCGCTTCGATCCGGTACAGCAGGTCGCGGATCGCATCGAGGCGCTCGGCCGCCATGAGGACCTGGCCCTCGGCCAGCGCGTGGGTCTTGGCCAGGGCCCGGGCCTCGTAGGCGCGCTGACGATGCGAGGGGCGGCAGTAGCGGCGCTTCCTTCCCGGGCCGGGGCTCTGGGCGAACCTCCGCCCACACCAGGCGCACCTCTCCTCTGCGTCACCGTAATCCGTCACAGTGACGAAATATTATCGCCACACTGCGTCGACCCCGGCATCCACTCCGGGCCCGAACGTCTTTGACATCTCGGCGCGGTCTGCTGTACTTGCGCCGACAACGCGCTCATCAAGAGCGGCTGAGGGACAGGCCCTGTGACGCCGCGGCAACCGGCCAGCCTCGCTGGAGCACGGTGCCAATGCCTGATCGATGAGTTGCTTCGGCGGTCCTCCGCTCGAAGCGCTCTTCCGAGCGCGAAGAGAGAACAAGGAGAAGAACCGCACTCATGTCGACCGAGCCGAACCCGCTCCCCTCCCCTGTCTGTTCCTTCCTGCCCATGCCCGGCTCTCGGGCAGGCATGCGCTGTATGCGCTGACCCGCCGCCTGCTCGAGAGATCCCGAGCCCTGCGGCGGGTCACGTGTACCCACAGCGCCGAGACAGGAGAACAGACATGACCACCATCAGCCGATTGAACGACGTCGACATCGACGCCGTCGCCACCCTCGTCGACACTTGCAAGGAGGACGCCACCAAGGCTGCGACGACGTGGCGGGCCGAAGTCCACTGGAAGGGAGGGTTCCGGAGCGAAGGCCGCATCCGGGAGTTCGACCCCGTCCCCTCCGACGAGCCGGTCGCCCTCGGCGGCACCGACACGGCCCCCAACCCGGTCGAGCAGCTGCTCGCCGCACTGGGCAACTGCCTGGCGGTGGGAGTGGCCGCCAACGCCACCGCCCGGAACATCACGCTGCGGAGCCTCTCGATCGAGGTCGAAGGCGACCTGGACCTCTCGACGTTCCTCGGGCTGGCGCCCGGCCACGCCGGGTTCCAGTCGATCACCGCCCGGATCCGGGTCGACTCCGACGCCGGCCCCGAGGAGATCTCCGATCTCGTCCAGTACGTGTCCAACACGTCACCAGTCGGTCACACGCTCGCCCGGGAGATCCCGGTCGAAGTCGTCCCAGCCTGAAAGGAGAAGCATGAGCAACTACCGATTCGAGACACTCCAGGTCCACGCCGGACAGCAGCCCGACCCGGGCACCGGCTCGCGGGCCGTCCCGATCTTCCAGACGACGTCGTACGTCTTCAAGGACTCCGACCACGCCGCCCGCCTGTTCGGGCTCAAGGAGTTCGGGAACATCTACACCCGGATCATGAACCCGACGACGGACGTCTTCGAGCAGCGGATCGCCGCTCTCGAGGGCGGAGCGGCGGCGGTCGCCACCTCCTCCGGCCAGTCCGCCCAGCTGTTGACGTTCAGCACCCTCATGCAGGCCGGTGACCACCTGGTTTCCACCTCCTACCTGTACGGAGGCACGTACAACCAGTTCAAGGTCGCCTTCCCCCGCTTCGGATGGGACGTCACCTTCGTCAACGGCGACGACCCCGCCGACTTCGAGAAGGAGATCCGCGAGAACACGAAAGCCATTTACGTGGAGTCGATCGGCAACCCCAAGTACAACGTCCCCGACCTCGAGGCCCTCGCCGACGTCGCTCACCGCAACGGCATCCCCCTGGTGGTGGACAACACGTTCGGCGCCGCCGGCTACCTGTGCCGGCCGATCGACTGGGGCGCCGACATCGTCGTCCAGTCGGCGACCAAGTGGATCGGCGGACACGGCACCTCCATCGGAGGCGTGATCGTCGACTCCGGGAAGTTCGACTGGCGCAACGGCAAGTTCCCGTTGTTCACCGAACCGGCCCCCGGCTACCACGGGCTGGTGTTCACCGACGTCTTCAACCCCGAGTCGGAGCTGGGCAACATCGCCTTCGCCATCCGCGCCCGGGTCGAGGGGCTGCGTGATCTCGGCGCGGCGCCGTCGCCGTTCAATGCCTTCCTGTTCCTCCAGGGGCTCGAGACCCTCAGCCTCAGGGTGCAGCGGCACTGCGACAACGCCTTGGAGCTCGCCCGTTGGCTCGAACAGCACCCGCAGGTCAGCTGGGTCAGTTACCCCGGCCTCGAATCCCATCCGTACCACGAGCTCGCCAAGAAGTACCTGCGGAACGGGTTCGGGGCGGTGCTGTCGTTCGGGATCAAAGGCGGCTACGAGGCCGGCAAGCGGTTCATCGACGCCGTCCAGCTCGCCTCGCACCTCGCCAACGTGGGGGACGCCAAGACGCTGGTCATCCACCCATCGTCGACGACCCACCAGCAACTCTCCCGGGAGGAGCAGGAGTCGGCGGGCGTCACCGAGGACCTGGTGCGGGTCTCGGTCGGTATCGAGCACATCGACGACATCAAAGAGGACATCGACCAGGCGCTCTGGGCTGCCGGCTGAACGACGACCACCTACGCGTCTGCGTCGCCCGCATCGTCGGGCGACGCGGCGCGTTCGGGCGAGTCAGGGAAGCCGGGAGATCCTCTCCACTACCCGCTCGCCGAACTCCCTCCCGTCGATGGCCAAGCCGACCCGGGCGTTGGGCTCTCGGCCCGTGACCCTCCAGCGGTCGACGACGGTGCGGCCCAGTGTCAGGTCCGAGTCGGTCTCCACGGCGACGTGGAACCGGTCCGCTTCCATCAGGTCGGGCCAGATCACGTCGGCCACGGCCACTGCGTCGTGGATGGGTGAGGCGTCGAGGCCGTAGACCCGCTCGTGGAACTGCACGAAGAAGTCGAGGAGGTCGGCGACGAAGGCACCGCACCGGCCCGTCGGCCGCAGGCGCTCGCCGTGCTCCCTCCCCATGAGAGCCTGGTGGGTGACGTCCAAGCCCACCATCGTGACGTCCAGGCCGGACTCGAAGACGATGGAGGCCGCTTCCGGGTCGGCCCAGATGTTGAACTCGGCCGCCGGGGTGCGGTTGCCGAGGCCGATGGCACCTCCCATGAGCACGAGCCGGCCGATGTTCTCTTTCACGTCGGGGAAATGCCGCAGCAGCAAGGCGATGTTGGTCAAGGGCCCGGTCGGGACCAGGGTCACCGGCTCAGTGCTGGCGGCGATTGTCTCGGCGATGAAGTCGACGGCGTGGGCGTCGACCGGCCGGGTGGTCGGCGGGTCGAGGCGCGGGCCGTCCATGCCCGACTTGCCGTGGACGTGGTCGGCGACCTGGAGAGGGCGGACGAGCGGATGGTCGCAACCAGCGGCCACGGGCACGTCGGTCCGCTCGGCCACCTCGAGGACGGTGAGGGCGTTGCGGGTGGTGTTCTCCAGGTCGGAGTTGCCCCCGACCGTCGTGATGCCGAGCACTTGCACCTCGGGACTGGCGAGGGCCAGGAGGATGGCGATGGCGTCGTCGTGTCCTGGGTCGCAATCGATGATGATCGGTGTGCTCATCGGTTCAGGATCCCTTCGATGTCGGCGGCAGTGGGAAGCGACGGCTGGGCTCCGGGACGAGTCGTGGCCAGCGCCCCGGCGGCACAGCCCCAGCTGAGGGCGGTGGCGACACCGCTACCCCGGCCCAAGGCGGTCACGAAGGCGCCGCAGAACGCGTCGCCTGCCCCGACGGTGTCGACCGGGTCCACGTCCGGCGGAGCGGCCTCGGCGGCCAGGCGCCCGGAGCGGTAGGCCTTCGCTCCCGCCGCTCCGAGAGTCACGACGACGAGGGCGGAGGTCTCGGCCAGCTCGTCGGAGAGGGCCTCTCGTTCGCTCTCGTTGACGATGATCACGTCGGCTCGATCCAGCACTTCGGCGCCTAGCGGCCGGGCCGGGGCGGCGTTGACACAGAACAGGCCGGTGGCGGTGCGACACGCGGCCACCACCGCCTCGTGGGGTATCTCGAGCTGGCACAGCACCACGTCTGCGCCCGAGGCGTCGACCTGATCGGCGACCAGGGTGGCGTTGGCGCCGGGGACGACCACGATCTGGTTCTCCCCTCTCTCGTCGACCGTGATCAAGGCAGTTCCGGTCGGAGCCGGCGAGGTGATCAGGCGGGAGAGGTCAACGTCGGAATCCCGAAGCAAGGAGAGGGCGGCGTCGGCTTCCGGGTCGTCTCCCACCGCCCCGAGCAGGGTGACGGCGGCGCCGGCCCGGGAGGCGGCCAGGGCCTGGTTGGCCCCCTTCCCGCCCGGGTAGCGGGCCAGGTCGGTGGCGAGCACGGTCTCGCCCGGCCGGGGCAGACGCGGGCAGGTGGCGACCAGGTCGAGGTTGATGCTTCCGACGACTGTGACCGTTGGCATCCCGGCCGGAGAGTAACCCATGGCGGCCGACCTAGAGTCACTGCCATGTCCGCCGACCCGAAGGTGATAGACGCGCTCGAACGAGCGGAGATCCCCTACGAGATCATGGACTGCGACCCGGACCTCGCCGACACCGCCGCGTTCTGCGAGGCATACGGCGTCGACCCGGGCGAATCCGCCAACACCATCCTCGTGGCGTCGAGGCGCCCTGCCGGCCACCACGCCGCCTGCGTTGCCCTGGCGACGACCAAGGTGGACGTCAACGGTACGGTGAGGCGCCGCCTGGGGGTGAAGAAGGTGTCGTTCGCGCCGGCGGATCTGACGGTGGAGCTGACAGGGATGGAGATCGGCGGAGTCACTCCGCCGGGTCTGCCAGATGGAATACCGATCTGGGTGGACCAGGCGGTGGTGGGCGTCGAATCGGTCGTGATCGGAGCGGGGACCCGGTCCGCCAAGATCCGGCTGCGGGGAGCCGACCTGGCCCGGCTACCCGGCGCCGAGGTCGTCCCCGGTCTCGCCGTCCCTCTCGCCTGAGCGGCGGGCCGCTCGGCGGAGCAGGAACCCGTATCCGATCGCTCCCACGACGGCGAACGCGAACCACTGGATCGCATAGCTCAGGTGGGGCCCCTCGTCGGTGAGGTCCGGGAGCGGGTTGACGACGGGAAGTGCGGTCGGGTCGGGGTCGCCGACGACCTCGACGTAGACCCGGCCCAGGTCGAGACCGGCGTAGCGGCCGATCTGGTCGAGGTCGACGCGGGTGAAGATCGGCCCGGCTCGTTCGTCGCCGCGGCCCTCTCGGGAGATGCGGACGATGCCCTCCACCGTGACCTCCCCGGCGGGTGGCGCCGCCGCCCTCACCGGGACTTGGTCGAACTCGAGGGGCACCCAGCCCCGGTCGACGGCCACGGCTCGGCCGCTCGGGAGGGCGAGAGGCGTGACGACGTCGAAGCCGGCCTGGCCGTCGAAGACCTGCGAGCGGATCAGCACCTCGCGGTCGGACAGATACGTGCCGGTGACGACCGTTCGGCGATACTCGAGGGAGTCGATGTCATCGCCGGCGCCGGCGAGCATCTCTTCCAGCGGCAACGGCTCCGCCTCCAGACGGGCCGAGAAGATCCGATTCTCCAGCCGGCGCTCCTGCAGGCGGCTCAGCTGCCAGAACCCCAAGAGCACACAGGTGACGCACACCGCGAGCACGAACACGTGCGCCGCGACCCACCGGGGCGACAGCAGCCGCCGCATGGCTCAGGCCGCCAGGGCGAGACTGGGAGGCTCCGCCTCCTCCCCCTCATCGGGGAGCAGCGAAGCCGCCACCCGGAGCGAATCCTCCTCCTCGCTTCGGATCGCCACCGGCGCCGACAGCCAGTCCGCCACTGCTCGTTCGTCCACCTTTCCGGCGTCGATCAGGAGTCGGGCGAGGTCGTCGGTCCAGTACCAGGGCATCGAAGCTCCTCACTCTCGCGGGCGGGCAAGGGACGTCGACCGAGCGTCGACTGCCTCACCATACCCCCGCTGTCAAGTCGCCAGAACCCCCGTACCGCAAGGGTTCTGGGGTGCCAGATCCTGACCGGTCAGCCGCCGATCTCCGCCCGCAGTTCGGCCAGCCCGGGGAAGTCGGTGTCGACCTTGGCGATGGCGTCGACGAACCGTCGGGCGGCGTCGGAGTCGCCGGCGGCGTGGGCCACGCGGGCGGCCACGTACCAGCGGCGCAAGGCGCTCGGCCGGGGATTGGCGACCAGGCGGCCGGGCTTGATCACCTTCCAGGCCTCGGCGACCAGTCCCCGGTCGAGCAGCGACGAGGCGAAGACGACCCGGGCCTCGTCGTCGGTCTCGGGGCGCGGGTCGAGGTCCTCGAGCATGCGGAACGTCTTCTCGGCGTCGTCCGTGCGGCCGAGGGCCCGCAGGCAGTCGATCTCCACCGGCACCTGGGTGGGCTCGCCGCTGATCCGCCGGAAGGTGCGCAGCTCCCGCAGCGCCTCCTCCCACTTCTCCAGGTAGTACGCCGAGAGGCCCAGCAGCTCGCGGACGGTGGCGGACTGGGGTGCGAGGTCTTTGGCGCGTTTGAGCTGCTCGTAGGCTGCCGCATAGCGCTCGTCGGCGAAGGCGGCGACGCCTCTGGTGAGGTGGGTCAGTGCCGGGTCCCGTCGCGCCTTGGGCGTGGTGCGGATGATCTCTTCGCGCACCCAGCGCGGGAGCTCACCGCCTACGGCGGTTATGGAGCGGTCGCGACGGCGCGGCGGCGTGCTGCGGCCGGGCGGCTGGCGACGGCCGCCGTCCTTGCGGCGCCGTCGATCGGGTTTTCTGTCGTCTCTCGATGCCATGTAGCACCCAATCTGTCACAAACGAAGAGAGGCCGCCAACCCCAAGGGCGGCGGCCTCTCTCTCATTTGAGTCCGGCAGTGACCTACTCTCCCAGGGGGTTGCCCCCCAAGTACCATCGGCGCTGGCGGGTTTAACTTCCGTGTTCGGAATGGGAACGGGTGGTTCCCCGCCGCTATCGCCACCGGACAACTCAGTGAGTTCTCGGCTACCCCGAGAACTCCATAGCGAGCACGAGTCAATGGAATTCGAATCCAAGCCCTCGGCCTATTAGTACCGGTCGGCTAAACACATTGCTGTGCTTACACCTCCGGCCTATCAACCTGGTCTTCTCCCAGGGGCCTTACCGAGTTACCTCGTGGGAAGTCTCATCTTGAGGTGGGCTTCGCACTTAGATGCCTTCAGCGCTTATCCCGTCCGTACATAGCCAACGAGCCGTGCCCTTGGCAGGACAACTCGCACACCAGAGGTACGTCCATCCCGGTCCTCTCGTACTAGGGACAGCTCCTCTCAGACTTCCTGCGCCTGCGGCGGATAGGGACCGAACTGTCTCACGACGTTCTGAACCCAGCTCGCGTGCCGCTTTAACGGGCGAACAGCCCGACCCTTGGGACCTGCTCCGGCCCCAGGATGCGACGAGCCGACATCGAGGTGCCAAACACCCCCGTCGATATGGACTCTTGGGGGGTATGAGCCTGTTATCCCCGGAGTACCTTTTAGCCGTTGAGCCATGGCGCACCCACATGCCACCATGGGATCACTAAGCCCGACTTTCGTCCCTGCTCGACTTGTAGGTCTCGCAGTCAAGCTCCCTTATGCCTTTACACTCAACATCCGATTGCCAACCGGATTGAGGGAACCTTTGGGCGCCTCCGTTACCTTTTAGGAGGCCACCGCCCCAGTGAAACTGCCTGCCAGACACTGTCCCTGATCCGGATAACGGACCGAGGTTAGAAGGCCGCCGAGTGAAGGGTGGTATTTCAAGGGCGACTCCACAACGGCTGGCGCCGCTGCTTCCCAGTCTCCCACCTATCCTACACATCACCCGTCAGACTCCAATGTCAAGCTACAGTCAAGGTTCCGGGGTCTTTCCGTCCTGCCGCAGGTAGTGAGCATCTTCACTCACACTGCAATTTCGCCGAGTCCCTGGTCGAGACAGTGCCCAAGTCGTTACGCCATTCGTGCAGGTCGGAACTTACCCGACAAGGAATTTCGCTCGGATTCCTCCCTATGTCGCCATAGGGTCCGGACCATATCTTCACCTCTACCGTCGAAATAGAGGTGGCTGGCGTATGGCCTCTGAGGATTCCAGATCTCGAGACCGCTGCCGGCGATTCATGGACTCCGTGATCCTCGCTATAGGGTCTAGGCCTTCTGGGTGGAGATGCTCTCGCCTCTCCACCATGGCCATGACCTCGGCGAATCTCTCGAAGTCGTATCGCTTGGCGGTTCTCAGTGGGTGACGTTCGAATACACGAACTCGACGACCCACTGCTCGAAATCTGGCCTTTCCTGCTGATTGTCCGCACTGGACGGATTGTCACTGACCATGCCGCAGACCTACGAAAAGGCTGTGACATGCGTCAGTACCGCCAGATACTCGGAGTTCCCAGCATATAGCCAGCTGCGCACCGAGATGTTTCCACCTCGGGGGGCAGGCACTCTCTGCACACAAGAGTGCGTCTACCTTAGGACCGTTATAGTTACGGCCGCCGTTTACTGGGGCTTTGTTTCAGGGCTTCGCCGAAGCTAACCCATCCACTTAACCTTCCAGCACCGGGCAGGCGTCACAGCGTATACGTCGTCTTGCGACTTAGCACGCTGCTGTGTTTTTGGTAAACAGTCGCTTGGGCCTGGTATCTGCGGCCCCCTCAAGCTCGGGACGCGAAGTCCGTCACTTTACCGGGGCGCTCCTTCTCCCGAAGTTACGGAGCCATTTTGCCGAGTTCCTTAACCAGGGTTAACTCGCTCGCCTTGGTATTCTCTACCTGTCCACCTGTGTCGGTTTGGGGTACGGGCGCCCTACGAACTCGCTAGAGGTTTTTCTCGGCGGCATAGGGTCAGCGGCTTCGCCTAAAGCGGCTCGGCATCGCGCCTCGGGCTTTGTGGCACCCGGATTTGCCTAGGTGCCGCCCCGCACGCTTACCCCGGGAACAACCATCGCCCGGGTCCGCTTACCTTTCCGCGTCACCCCATCGCTGGCCTAATACCGGTGGGGTCGGTAGGCCCCGAAGGGCTTTCCTTAGCACACCAGATTCGGCCGGGTCGCGCGTAGAGCGGTACAGGAATATCAACCTGTTGTCCATCGACTACGCCTCTCGGCCTCGCCTTAGGTCCCGACTTACCCTGGGCGGACGAACCTTCCCCAGGAACCCTTGGACATTCGGCGGAGGAGATTCTCACTCCTCTTTCGCTACTCATGCCGACATTCTCACTCATGTCACCTCCACGGCTGGCTTACGCCGCCGCTTCGCTGGTGGCATGACGCTCCCCTACCGATCCCGTGACGACGAATCGTCACGAAATCCCGCAGCTTCGGTACTCAACTTGAGCCCCGTTACATTTTCCGCGCAGGATCACTCGACCAGTGAGCTATTACGCACTCTTTAAATGATGGCTGCTTCTAAGCCAACATCCTGGCTGTTTGGGCGATCCCACATCGTTTCCCACTTAGTTGAGATTTGGGGACCTTAGCTGGCGGTCTGGGTTGTTTCCCTCGCGTCTACGAAGCTCATCCCCCGTAGACTGACTGCCGTGCTTGGCGTATTGGGATTCGGAGTTTGACTGAGGTCGGTAAGCTTGTCGGCCCCCTAGCCCAATCAGTGCTCTACCCCCAATACGGAACGCACGACGCTAGCCCAAAAGCTATTTCGGGGAGAACCAGCTATCGCCGAGTTTGATTGGCCTTTCACCCCTATCCACAGGTCATCCCCCAAGTTTTCGCCTTGGTGGGTTCGGGCCTCCACGAGGTCTTACCCTCGCTTCACCCTGCCCATGGATAGCTCACTCGGCTTCGGGTCTAGGACACGCGACTAGACGCCCTATTCAGACTCGCTTTCGCTTCGGCTACGGCTCACGCCTTAACCTCGCCACGTGCCGCTAACTCGTCGGCTCATTCTTCAAAAGGCAGGCGGTCAGAGTTGCAAGCAACTCCTCCCACTGCTTGTAGGCCAACGGTTTCAGGTACTATTTCACTCCCCTCGCCGGGGTACTTTTCACCTTTCCCTCACGGTACTGGTCCGCTATCGGTCGCTAGGTAGTACTTAGCCTTACGAGGTGGTCCTCGCAGATTCACACGGAATATCCTCCGTGCTACTTGGGAACACCACCAGGAGCTCGGTCAGTTTTCGTCTACAGGGCTATTACCTCCTGTGGCCCAGCTTTCCAGCTGTGTTCGACTAACCGCCGAGTTTGTAACTCCTTGCCGGCTCCGGTGCGCCAGCGGGTGGGTCCCACGACCCCGATACAGCAACGCCACCGGGCTTTGACACTGTATCGGTTTAGGCTCATCCCTTTTCGCTCGCCACTACTCAGGGAGTCGCTGTTGCTTTCCTTTCCTCAGGGTACTGAGATGTTTCAATTCCCCTGGTTGTCTCTACCGGCCCTATGTGTTCAGACCGGAGTGACTGGGCATGACCCCAGTCGGGTTTCCCCATTCGGAGATCCCCGGATCGTTGCCTGCTTGACGGCTCCCCGGGGCTTATCGCAGCCTGCCGCGTCCTTCATCGTCTCCTAGCGCCTAGGCATCCACCGTTGGCCCTTAGTAGCTTGGATGTAGAGAATTCCAAGACATCGTGCTCGCTATGCAGTTCTCAAGGTGCCTGAAGGCGTCCCGGAGAGCCTGGGCGATGCCAGGCCTCTAGGAGGACTCCTTCACGACTGAACAGCATGACCCATCTCGCCTCTTCCCTCGAGGCACGACTCATCAGAACCACTCGCCTTGCGGCGAGCTCGTTCCTTCCGTCGGGACTCGAGATCGGAGAACGAGATGAATAGTCAGCAGATCAACTGAGAGCTTTGGATGGAAAACCATCCGACTCAAGCTCCTTAGAAAGGAGGTGATCCAGCCGCACGTTCCCGTACGGCTACCTTGTTACGACTTCGTCCCAGTTACCGACCCCACCTTCGGCAGCTCCCTCCCTAAAAGGGTTGGGCCACTGACTTCGGGTGTTGCCGGCTTCCGTGACGTGACGGGCGGTGTGTACAATCCCCGAGAACGTATTCACCGCGGCTTTGCTGATCCGCGATTACTAGCGACTCCGGCTTCATGGAGTCGAGTTGCAGACTCCAATCCGAACTGAGGCCGGCTTTGAGGATTAGCTCCCCCTCGCGGGTTCGCAGCCCATTGTACCGGCCATTGTAGCATGCGTGCAGCCCTGGGCATAAGGGGCATGATGACTTGACGTCGTCCTCACCTTCCTCCGAGTTGTCCCCGGCAGTCTCCCATGAGTCCCCACCATTACGTGCTGGCAACATGGGACGAGGGTTGCGCTCGTTGCGGGACTTAACCCAACATCTCACGACACGAGCTGAC
>k87-244009_pt1 | contig 20856 bp, 18 predicted proteins | sample MGYA00084031_6733416 | MGnify analysis MGYA00084031
GAGGACTACCACCAGCAGTACCTGCACAAGAACCCCGACGGCTACTGCGGCATCGGCGGCACCGGGGTCAGCTGCCCTGTCGGGCTCACGCTCCGCGAGTCCTGACCAACCCCGTGATCGATCCGTCGGTCGACGTCGAGGAACGCAGGAAGGTCATCGCCGAGGACATCAGCGAGAGCTTCGGCGCCGACGAGCCCGAGAGCGTGCTCTCGACCATCGAGGTCGACGGCACCCCGGTGGGCAGGTTCCGGGTCGTCCGCTTCCCGATCGCAGGGACTTTCACCTGAGTACCACCCGGTCGAACGGCAAGCCCAAGCCGCCTAGGGTCAGTCGTCTTGCCACGTGAGCCACGACAGCCAGCAGGACCAGGGCTCTTCCGGATAGCGAGGCCACGTGCCCGGCCGGGAACCTAAGCACATGCCGAAGCCCCTCATCTCGGCCGTGCCGTCGCGTGCGTGCGACCTCGCCCAGGCCGTCCTCCGCATGCTGGCACTGTCGGTCTTCGTCATCATCGCCTTCGCCCGACCTGTGGCCGCCCAGGCGACGCGGACCGCTGAGGTGGGTGAGGCACAGAACGGCTCAGGCAGCCATGCCGGCCCGGCGAGTCGAGGCACTCTCGCGGGGCGGACCGACGACCTGGTGAGAACCCCCGTCACCATCGCGCGCCCAGACGGTGTCCGGCTCAGCGGCGAGGTCATAGCCCCCGCGGACCCACCCGCCGCCACACTGCCCGGCATGGTGCTGGTCCACGGCTCTGGACCAGGCAAGCGTTCAGGGCTGCGGCCGTACGCCGAAGGCTACGCGCGGGCATCGTGACCCTGATCTACGACAAGCGCAGCAAGGGCTACTCCCGAACCGAGCGGGACTACCGCGTCCTCGCCGAGGACGCGCTCGCGGCCATCAGGGTGCTCCGCCGGCAGAAGGGGATCGATCACGATCGGGTGGGGCTTTGGAGACTCAGCGAGGGCGGCTGGGTGGTGCCGCTGGCGGCGTCGCGATCTCGGGACGTCGACTTCGTGGTCACCGTCGCGGCCAACAGCATCCGTCCGATTGACCAAGAGCAGTGGAACATCCACAACAAGCTGCTCCACCACGGCGTCCGCGGGTCCATGGTTCGGTCGTACTCGGAGACCGTCACCCGTCTCGTAGCCGGCTCCGGCTTGTTCCCCGAGGCCTTTCACGATCCACTGCCGGTGCTCGCGAAAGTACGGCAGCCGGTCATCGGCCTTTGGGGTGAGTACGACCGCTTGACGCCTCCCGCCGAGAGCCTGACGACGTTCCGGCGGGTCTTCGACGAGTCCGGCAACCGGCACTACACACTCCGGATCCTGCCGGAGGCGCAGCATTCCCTGCGACGCACACCGGACCAGGGGTTCTCCGGGACAGACGAGCTCGCCCCCGGCGCGATCTCAACCGTCGCCGCCTGGGTGGACGGCCTGGCCGACGGGCCGCCGGCACCCCGTGCGGACCGTCCGCGGCCGGACCATCCGAAGCCGGTCCGGCTGACACCTCTCGCGTGGTACGAGTCCGGCTGGGCCCACCTGGGCGTGCTGGCACTGTTCCTTGTGTCGTTCGTGGGCTACCCGACGGCTGCCGTGGTTCGGCGAATCCGCGGAACTCACCCCTCCCGGACGCTTCCCAGCGCTCGGCTGCTGGCCGCGTCAGGCGGGCTCGCCGTGACGGGTCTGCTCGGCTACTTCCTCGCGCTGGTGGCGACGGGGACCACCTGGGTCGGTCCGCTGCTCGCCGGGCGCCCACTCCCTTGGCTGCTGCTCTAGCTGCTCGCTGTGACCGCGGTCGGCTCGTTGCTGGTCACCGCACACGCGTCGTGGCGACGACGCCGCGACGTCGGCGGCGGGGAACGGGTCCGGCTTGGACTGCTGGTCGCCGGAGGCACGGCCTTCATGCCTTGGGCGGTCTACTGGGGCCTCCTGGTGCCCTGACGAGGCGCCCGACGCGCCCTTCCGGTCAACCGCCGCGCTCCCAGAGCGTTCCCTGTCCCCGGATCGCCCGAGTATCACCGCCACAACGTGCGCCTCACGTCGTGCGTAAGCGAGCCCAGATCGCTCAGTCCCGCGACGCTCCGGGCGGCCAGATGATCAGGACGTCGATGCCAAGGTCGCGTGCGAGCTGCACGACGTCGGCGGTTCCGCCGTAGCCTCGGGCCGGTTTGCCGTCCCAGACGGCGATGAGCTGGTCGGCCTGCTGCAGCATGACGCGGCTGGCCGCCATGTGTGCTTGCTCGGTCGATTCGATGTAGTCCATGCGGTGAACGTCGGCGGCTTTCGAGATGAGTTCGTCATATGCGGCATGGCATTCGGCTGGCAGCCCTTCGCGATATTTCGCTGCGGGAACGATGACTTTGAGCGACCCGCCTGCGTCGAGGACTGCGCGGGCGAAGATCTGGTCGGCGCCGTCGGCGAGACACGTGATGCCAGTCAGCTCGTCACTCGACGGCCGTTGCGCGAGCTCTCGGCGTATCGCCTCGTCGACAAGCTGCTCAGTCTGTTCGGGTAGCCCGCGGTGACCGGTGATGGCGATCCTCACCCGTCGTCCTCCCGGTAGCTGGAATGCAGTCGTTCGTCGAGATCGGCAGTTATCCGGTTTGGTGCTGGCCGTAGCTCGGCGCGAAGGTCACGTACTGCCTGCCGTACCCGCTCGGATCCGAAGCGGCGCCCGATGTCGTAGGCGTCGCTGGCGAGCTTGCATGCTTGCTCGGTCTCGCCTTTGGTGGCGAAGGCTCGTGCACGTTCGACAAGCGCGACGGCTGCCTGCTTGGGGCTCCGACTGGACCCGGCTTTATCGCTGTAGGTGATCGCGAGATCGGGAATGCGTAGCCGTGTGGCGGCGATGGCCCGGTGAGCGGCGATCTTTCGGTCATCGAAGTGGAAGACCCACGGCCAAACAGGTTCATCGTCTTGTGCAGCGTCGGCATGCCGTTCTGCTTGGTCGAGGATGACAAGTGCCGTCCTGTCTCGCAGGTGTGCTAACGCGACGCCTTCGAGCGCGCACAGCCATGCCCACGCGATACGCGGCGCCGACCGTGGGAGCCGCCCTGCGGCCTCTCTGATGAGTCTGAGCCCTTGAGCGGGATCGCCCGCCATACTCGCGTACTGACCCAAGCTGCCCTGCATGTAGATCGGCAGCAACGGGTGCCCAGAGCGACTGGCCGCAGCGATCGCCATCCGGTAGTAGCGGCGAGCCTGCGACGCTTCAGATAGATCGGCATGCAGCCATGCGGCGAGTCCGGCGATCTCACTGATCGCACCAAAGATGCGGCGTCGGAGGCCACCCTCGCTATCTCGAGCGAGTTGATGGGCCAACGAAAGGTGGGCGGTTACCGATGCCACCATCGCCCGGCTTCGTGTGTGTTGCTCCAACCGGCGATACGAGAGCGTTGTGAGCATGAGAAGTTGCTCATCACCGAGCTGGCCACGCGGCGGAAGGGCGACGGCGCTCGTCGCACCGAGCGCGCCCAGCAAAAACTGTCTGCGGTCCGTGTTGTCCTCCGTGCGGTCGTCGTCTGCCAGACCGGCCAGCCTCCGTGGAATGCCGAGCCCGTCGCACAGTGCGCGCACAGTCTTGATCCCAGGATCGCGGCTTTGGCCTCGTGCGAGGCGTGACACCTGCGCTTGGGAGACGCCGGTTCGGGCGGCGACCTCGGTCTGTGTGATGCCGCTATCGAGGATCGCTCGAAGCGTCGCCGACCAGTCTCCAGCCGCCAACGCACGGCGAACGTCGGCGCGCTCATAGACCCCCTCAAGCGGCGTCTGCCCCATCATCTGCGATCCCTCAGCGTGACTTATGCGTTCATGTATGGCCACTGACGTTGCTATGCATCGTCGTGTACTCAAGCACGCCACGTGGCGAAACCATTCATCTCCGTGGCACGGCGGTCGGTCGATCCAAACCCCAAAGCCCGGCCTGAGAGGTCCCGGCCGCCGAGCCAAAGCCACAGCCGAGCGCGGTGGGTTCGGGTCCAGCTTCTCCCGAGACAGAAAGCGGCGCACCGCGCCCCCACACGAGACGCGGGAGGTCACGTCGTGCAGTCGATCAGAGGCAAGCTCTCGGTCTTTCTCGCATGGGCAGTGATCGGCTTCGCATTGGTAGCGCTCTGGCAAGGACGATGACGGATGGGTCGAAAGCCCTTGGTCGCCGCGACGTCGGGCACGCGAAGGCCACGATGACGCCGAGGACACTCACGGCTCCTCCTGTGTCAACGCGTCGTCCGAGTGGGGAGCCCGACTCTACGGCGTTCGTCACGTCGAGAAGAGGATCGCGCTCCTGGCGCCTACGGTGGACGCCTCCGACGAGGCCGTGGTCAGAACGAGGGAAACGCACCGGAGCATGCTGACCTGTGTCGGTGTGCCCTCCCAGGACAGGTCCTACGCTGCCGCCGTGGCTGAGTCGTACGTGGTGATCAACGGAGTGCGTCACTGGGTACGCACTGTTGGCGACCCGCGCGACGGGACACCGCTTGTGGTGGTCCACGGTGGCCCAGGCGGGACGATCTATGACTTCGAGCGGCTGACAGGCCCCGCCCTGGAGAAGGTCTGTCCGGTCGTCTACTACGAGCAGCGAAGCTGCGGGCGCAGTGATAAACCATCGGACGGCGCGTACTCCATGCGGCTCCTCGTCGAGGACCTCGAGCAGCTGCGCCACCATCTGGAGCTGCCGCGCATCGCCCTGCTCGGCATCTCCTTCGGCGGAGACCTGGCCGCCGAGTACACGGTGGCCCACCCCGAGCGAGTCGACAGGTTGATCCTGCACGCCGCCGCGCTCGCGGGCCCGCTCACTCCTTCGACGTGGGGATCCGGATTCGAGGCCGTCGCCACCAGCGACGAGATGCGGCGCGCGCTGCGAGCCGCCGTCTCAGCCTCCGGTCCCTCTGCCACCTGGGATGTCGTCGACCGGGAGACCGTCGATCGCTTCCTCTTCCACCAGCCCGAGGCGGCCCAGCGAGTCCGCGACCTCTGGGCTGAGAGCGGACTGATCAACACCGGCGAGCTGTCCGCCGCCCTGGCGAAGGAGCCGCCGCGACAGGTGCCTCTCGCGGATCAGCTCGCCGTCCTCGACGTACCCGTGTTGATCCTCGTCGGCTTCTGGGACCGCAACGTGGGGGTCGACGCCTGCCGAGACCTGTTCACTCGGCTCCCGCACGCGCACCTTCGCGTCTTCGAGAACAGCGCGCATTTCCCCATGCCGAGGAGACCAACCGCTACGTCGCGGAGATCGCCGGGTTCCTCGCCGGTGACAAGGTCTTCGACACCAAGTCCGCCCTCATCGTCCGCGCCGACCCGGCTGGACCCGCCGACCACGCCTTTACCTGACATCTGGCACGTCGTGCATCGCAGGAGAACGAGACCGTAACGCCGTGGCGGGTTGCCGAGACTGGGCGGACCGGATTCAGCCCAGCTGATATTTGAGTTGTCGCCCCTGTGGGAGCCAGGTAGTTTCGCTCAGTCAGCGACAACCCGAGCCACGGGATCCGCAGATGTCGGTCGGAAAGCTGGTTGAAGCCCCCAGGGAACAACTCCGGTCCCGCGCTCCACAGCTCGAGACCCTGAGGCGTGCGGTTGGTTTCGTCGCGCGATCGGCTCCGAACGAACTTCGGAACCTCGTTCTCCTCAACCTGATCTTCGGCACCGGCCCGTCACTCCTGCTGTGGCTTGGGAAGGTCGTGATCGACGCGCTCGCGCACACCGCCGGGAAGGCCGAGACGTGGCACGGTGCCCTCAGGGCGCTCCTGTCACAGCCGAACCTCTACCTGGCCGTGTCTGCGTTCGTGCTCTTGCACCTGCTGCTGGACTCCGCGGAGACCATTGGCGACCTGCAGAACTCGATGATGCGGGATCGTGTCGAGGGCGCGGCGAAGGAGCAGCTGTACCGCAAGGTGTCGGGCGTCCAAAGCATGGCGATCTTCGAAGCGCCGAAGGTCCAGGATGTTCTCCACCTCGCCGAACGCGCGGTCGGTCGCCTGCAGGACGTCTCCCGTGTGGTGGGCGTTCGGCCTTGCTCGAGTCGACGCTCGAGGTGCGGCCGTTCTTCGACGTCATGGCCTATCAGGATGACGGCCTCAAGCCCTCGCGGACATCACGTGAGGAGACAGCTTCGGCCACCCGGCCCGCAGTCAGGCGAGGCGACGGTCTGGTCCTCGACAACGCTCGTTCTCGTACCCCGGCAGTGCCGAATACGCGCTCAAGGATGTGAGCCTGCGGATCGGCCCAGGTGAGATCGTCTTGGTCGTGGGCGAGAACGGCGCCGGCAAGACCACGTTAGCCAAACTGATCTGCCACCTCTACGACCCCACGGCCGGGCGCATCCTGTGGAACGGAACCGATTACCGGGACATTCCTTTGGCGGAGCTTCGTCGAAACATCAGCGTCGTCTTCCAAGACCACGCTCGCTTTCCCGCGACGCTGCGAGAGAACGTGGCCGCCGGATGCGTCGACGCGCGCGACGACCATGTGGCGATCGTCTCCGCGCTCGACAAGGTAGGTCTCGGGCCGCTCGCCGACCGCTCACCTCTCGGCCTCGACGTCCCACTGACCAAGGAGCTGGAGGGTGGTATCGATCTGTCCGGAGGCCAGTGGCAGCGCCTGGCGATCGCGCGGGCGCTCATGCGCGTCGCACCAGGGCTCGTCGTGCTCGACGAACCGACTTCCGCGATCGATCCGCAGACGGAGCACGAGGTGCTTGCCTGTCTTCGGGGAATGTCGGAAGGCCGAAGCGCTCTGATCGTGAGCCACCGCCTAGGGCTGGCCAGCATCGCGAGCACGATCGTCGTGCCGAAGGAGGGGAGGATCGTCGAGCGGGGACATCATGCCGAGCTGATGGAGCGAGGCGGACTGTATCGGGAGATGTTCCTGCGCCAGGCGAGCGGCTACCTCGCGGCTGTGAACGCGCCAGTCGAGCGACCCCGTGCGGACAGATAGCTGTGGCGGGCGTGAAGGCCACCCCTCCCGCCCATGGACACCCATCGGACGACAGAATTGTTTCGTACGCTTGAGCGGTGCCGCTGGTGTGGGTGACCGGAACCGCAGGCGTCGGCAAGTCGACGGTGTGCGCCGCGCTGAGGAGCAGGGGCCACCTGGCGATCGACGCCGACTGGGAGGGCTACAACCGCTGGGTCGATCGCCGCAGCGGCGAGATTGTCGCCGATCCTCCGTACCCGGTGCCGGCCGGATGGCTGGATCGCTACGCCTGGCGGATCATCCGGGCGAAGGTCGAGGCCCTCGTGGAGCGTGCGCGCGAGGAGACCGCGTTCCTCTGCGGATACGTCGAGAACGAGGAGGAGGTTCGGGACCTCTTCGAACTCGTCGTCTGCTTGGTCGCCGACGCCGAGACGATTCGCGACCGCCTCCAGACCCGCGCGACGAACGCGTTCGGCCGGCACCCCGAGGAGCTCGCCGCGGCGCTCGACCTGGCCGAGCGAATCGAGGCCATGTACCGAAGCCGTCGCGCCACGATCATCGATGCTCGGCGGCCGGCGGAGGATGTCGCCGACGCCGTCCTCGCGGCGGCCGCGCGGGTCGCGGATCGCTCAGCGCCGGCCAGATGACGACGAGCGGGCGCAGGTTGATCGTGACGGTGAGCTACGTGAACAGGACCACCTCGTGGTCGGCGACCCGCTCGACTCTCGTGACGATCCAACCGCCGTCACACCGCACCGGCGTCTCGTGGCCCGCGACGAGGAAACGTGCCGTCGTGAGCGTGAGGTCCGCCGGCACGCGGACCCCCACGTCGAACGGACCCACCGGGGTCAGTTCCTGCAGGCGACCAGACCACGCGCCACCTTGGTCGAGGTTGACCAGGTGGAGCACGACGGCCTGGTCCTTGCGGTAGAGGTGGCAATCAAGGACACCGGCTCCCTCGACGACCAGCGGGACGTCCTCGTGCGCCGTCCAGCGGACGACGTTCGCGAGAAGCCGTCCGTGGTCCGGATGGTGGTGACGGGCGTAGCACCGGTCGATGTCGGCGGCGAGGTACGCGACGCGGCCGCCGCTTGGCAACGACCGGGTGACGAGTGCGGGAAGGTCGGTGCGCGGCACAGCCATCCACGCCTTCTCTGGGGGGTAGATCGGGAATGGCGGCACCCACGTCAGGAGGACCTGCACGTCAGGGTCGGTGCGCACCACCTCGAGCCGGCCGCCGAAGGGGACCAGCTCGGTGTCGTCGAAGCCGTCCGCGACCCGAGCGGGCTCGCGGATCTCAGCGAAGCGCAGGTAGGTGTGGGTCGCGTACGACTCCCAGTCTCTGGGCTGCGCGTCGGCACTGCCGTGATGCCGCCAGGTGGCGTGGACACCGAGCAGGTCAGCCAAGGCGAAGTTCTCGCGGCGGTCACCCCACTGGTCGTATCCGCTGGACTCCCCCGTCACGACAAGTCCACCGCCACCCTCGACGTACGCCTGGATCTCCGCGCACTGCCGCTCGGTCAACACACCGACGTCGGGAAGGACCAGCGTCGCGAAACTCCCGGCGTCGCGTCCGATGTGATCGGCGTGCACCGGAAGGTACGGGATTCGTGCGCGGATGAGGGCGTCGACGAACCCGCGGTACGGCAGCAGGACGTCGGACCGGCCGCGGCCGTAATAGTCGATGCTGCGCTGACTCCAGACCACCCCGACGGTCGCGATCGGCTCCCTGGCCAACAGGGCGTGCTGGTGTCGCTCGTGCCAGGAAAAGAGCGGCTCCGCCGTGGCGTACTGGCGACGGTCTTCATGGACCGAGCCGATGTGATGCCACCACGGTTGGATGCCGGCCGCGAAGCCCTCGACCGCCCACATCCGCGCCTCCGGCTCCGGCTTGCTGCCCAACCGGAATGTCGGACTGCCGGCGTCGTACATCGCCGTACTCTCGGGGATCAGGGCGTCCCAGCCCAGCAAGCCGTGCAGAAGCTTGCCATTGTCGCCGTTGGCCTGGAAGCCCGTGTGCTCATGTCGGTATTGCGAGTCGAGCATGAGGATGGGGGTGCGTTCGCAGATCGCCCTGGTATCGCGGAACCGGTGGGCCTGCGCCACGACGTCACCACCGTTCATGCCGATCCAGAGGCAGTCCGGGCCGCCCGCGCGTCTCGTCACGGCGTTGTTGAGGTCCCAGATCGCGAGCCGCTGCTTGTAGCCCCACTCGATCCACTGACGGTAGGCCGGGTCGTCCCAGTCGACGCGGCGAGGCAGGTCGAGTCCAGTGTCGCGGCGGAAACCGCGCCGGCAGTGCTCGCAGTAGCAGATGTGGTCGCGGTCGAGCCCGCTCCAGCTGTTGTCGGTGACGCCGTCCGGTGCGCTCCGGGTGATGATCTCCTCCAGCACTGACGGCAGGAACTCGCGATAGTACGGGCCATTGATACACGCGATGAAAAGCTCACCGGCCCGGTACGGCTGGCCGTTCGCGTCAACGGCGAACCAGTCGGGATGCTCGAGGTAGAAGGACCCGTCGGCGCGGTTGGAGTCCATCCGGGCGAGGACCGTGAGCCCTTCCTCCCGTGCCGCTCGCACGATCTCGCCGTAGAGGTCGCGGTCGCCGAGGAAGGCCGCGCGGTGGTGCAGCCGGTGCCTGCTCGGGTAGTAGGCGACGATCCCACCCGCGTTCACGATCACGCCCTGCACGCGGGTGCGCCGCCAGTACGATCGCCACCAGTCCGCGTCGTACCGGACGGGATCGATCTCGGTGAGGTTGGTCTGACCCCACCGGAAGGTTCGGCGGTACCACGGCACCGCTCCCGCGGACGTCGCCGCCACGGCTGGGCTCGTGTCTCGCACTGGTCCGGTCGTCGCCGGTCGATCCACCCCTGTCACCGGCCCTCCAGCATCCGCACCGCGTCGCCCGCGCCGGACAGGTTGTCCAACCGCATCTCCGAGTACTTCCGTGACAGCACCACGCCGTCCGCGCCGCCCTCGAAGGCCGCCAGCACAGCGTCGCGCACGGACTCACGGGTGCACTGGGTCAGGTCCCTGTCGGTGGCGTCCCAGCTGCTCCCGCTGGCGACGTGGCCGGAGGGCTCCAGCGTGGCACGCGGACTGCCAACCGGAATGTCGATGTCGATGCCGGGATAGATCGCGCACCGGCCCGCGACGCCCGCCACGGCCCGGGCGGTCTCCCGCCGCACGTAGTCAGCGGAGAAGCCGGTCTGCGGCAGCTTCTCGTACGCGCCCTCGTCGAGTTGCAAGAGCTTCAGCAGCAACGGGTAGACGTCCGCGGGCTCGGCGTCGGCGAACAGCGCACGGCAGATGTTCTGGACCCACGTGTAGAAGCGCGGGCCCGCGCAGTTGTTGTAGATCACGACCTTGATGAAGTCGGAGAACTTCGCCATCTCGGCGTAGTCTTGGTCGGCGCGGTAGAACGGGCTGAACGAGATGTTGTGGTAGACGTGCCAGCCCACCTCGATGTCAGGAGCACACGCCTTCGCCACGCCGTAGATGTCGCGGTACATCTGCCGTTGGCTCTCGGTCCACAACGTCTGCCAGGCGAGAACCTCTGGGTAGGTCAGCAGGATCCGCCAGAACGTCACGAACGCGCCGTCGGTGGGACGCTCTCCAGCCGCCACCTTGGCGTTCCACTCGATGAGGGCGCGGTAACCCTCTTGGGCCCGGCGTACGTCGATGCCACGGTCACGACCGATGGCCTTGCAGTGGGAACAGAAGCAGCCGATCTCCCCCACCTTGACCGGACCCTGCATCAGGAGGTTCAGCGGCCCTGGACGCTCCGAGCACCACGCGATCCCATCCAGCGGGTAGCTCTTGGCGTAGTCCTCGACGAATCCTAGGTGCCAGTTGCGGTAGTCAGGGTTGTTGAAGCAGGGCCGGTGACCGGGCCGCGACCAGGCGTCGACCTCGAGGAGCTTCGGGAAGTTCGGGTACGTACGAAGTTCCTGGGCCGAGCTGCTCTCCTCCATCCAGGCGTACGAGCGCATACCCCGCTCTCTCGCGGCTGGCAGGACCGCCTCGAGGAGATCGAAGCCAGGATGCTCCGGCGCCCGCCCGGTCGCGCCAAGAACCGTGTTGCCGTAGTACTGAGGATGTGGGGTAGCGTAGTTGCCGCCACGCCAGCCGAGGTCGTACTCCTGAACCCCGTGGTCTGGGAGTGGATAGCCCGGAACCTGCCGGCCACCTGTCCCCCGCGTCCACGTCGGCGTCGCGAAGAAGAGCGCGTTCACCGCACCGCGCTCGGCCAGCACGTCCAAGACCGCGTCGACGCCTTCATCGACGAACGACACCGCTCCGACCTGAATCGCCACCACGCGTTCCGTCACCACAGGCCCTCCGTCCCAGTCTTTCGTCCTGGACGCTGATCGTCCCGGCCCCCTCTGTTCAACCCGACCGTCCGCCTCAGCCCTTGAGGCCGCTCATCGTGATGCCCTGGATGAAGTACTTCTGGGCGAACACGTAGACGAGGATCACCGGCAGCACCGCGATCGTCGCGCCGGCCATGAGCAGAGTGATCTGTGTGAAGTACTCGCCCTGGAACTGCGCGAGCGCGACCGGAAGCGTCTGCAGCTCCTCGGAGTTGATGTAGATGAGCGGTCCGAACAGGTCGTTCCAGGAGTCAAGGAACGTGAAGATCGCGATCGCCGCCAACGCCGGTGTCGTCTGCGGCAGCATGATCCGCCAGAAGATGGTGAACGTGCCGGCCCCGTCCACCCGGGCCGCGTCCTCGAGCTCTTGCGGCAGGCTCTTGAAGTACTGCCGCATGAGGAAGGTCGCGAAGACGGGCGTGAACACTCGTGGCACCCACAGGGGAAGCTGGGTGTCGATCCACCCGATCTGACGGAACACGAGGTACTGCGGGATGAGGTAGGCGATGCCGGGGATCATCGCGGTCGCGAGCACGAGAAGGAAGAGCAGGTCACGCCCCGGGAAGTGAAGGCGACCGAAGGCGTAGCCGGCCAGCGACGCGACGATGAGCAGCCCGACCACGTTGATGAACGCGAGCTTCACGCTGTTCCAGAAGAACAAGGGGATGATGTCGAGAACCTGCGTGTAGTTGCTCCACTGCGGGACGCGAGGGAACAGCGTGGGCGGCACCGTGAGCACCTGCCCCTCCTCCTTCAGGGAGGCGCCCACCATCCAGACGAGGGGAAGAACGAACCCCACCGCCAGCACCACCATGGCGACGTAGGTGAGGACCTTCGCGGCCGCCCTGGTGACCCGGTGATGACCCGTGCCGCGCCGCTCAGCCATAGAACACCCACCTCCGCTGCAGCCGCCACTGCACGTAGGTCACCGAGACGAGAATGGCGAAGAGAAGCCACGCGAGCGCCGAGGCGTAGCCGAGCTTCCCGGAGCCAAACGCCTGCTGGTAGAGGTAGTAGATGTAGACGCTGGTCGCGTGCCCTGGTCCGCCCTGAGTCATGATGTAGATGACGCCGAACACCTGGAACGACGTGATGAACTGCGTCACCAGGACGAAGAACACGTGCGGCGTCAGGAGCGGTACGGTGATCTCACGGACGCGGTCCCAAGCACCGGCACCGTCGATCTCCGCCGCCTCGTACAGCTGCTCAGGGATGCCCTGCATGCCCGCGAGGAAGATCACCATCGGGTAGCCGGCGCCCTGCCAGACGCTCACGATGACGACGGCCGGCATCGCCCAGGTGGAGCTCGCGAGCCACGCCGGCCCGTCGATCCCCACCATGCCCAGGATCCCGTTGAGCAGCCCTCGCTCGGGATGGTAGATCCAGAACCACACGTACCCGATCGCCACGACATTGGTGATGTACGGCGCGAAGTAGGCCGCCCGTACGAGGGAGATCCCAGCCAGCTTCTGGTTGCACAGCAACGCCAAGGCGAAGCCCAACATCGTCGTCAGTGGGATCGCGAGGATCGTGAAGACGATCGTGTTGCGCAGCGTCTCGGCGAACAGCGGATCGCTCGTGAGCATCGTCCGGAAGTTCTCGAGGCCCACGAAACGAGGCGGTTGAATGCCGTCCCACTCGGTGAACGAGATGTAGATCGACACGAGGATCGGGACGAGCTGGAACGCCACGATCCCGAGAATGAGTGGCGCCACGTAGAGGAAGCCCTCGTAGCGGGCCAGTCTCCTCCAACGTGGGTCAGCACGGATCCGGCGCAGCTGTCGTCGGCGTGGAGCTTCGCCGGAGACTATCGCATCGCCGGCCACCGACGTGTCCATTCCGGCCCCTCAGTCCGCGATCTCCTTCTCGACTTGGTCCTTCACCTCGTTGAGGACCTCACTCGCCGGCCGCTCGCAGTTGTAGACCTTGTCCAAGGCCGGCCGGTAGATCTCCCGCGCGCCCAGAGTGTCATTGGTCTGGTTCGGCAGAGTGGAGTGATTGACCGCCTCGGCGAACAGCTCGACGTGCTCGGGCGGTCCACTGAGTGCCGACAAGGCGTCCGCATGCATGGGAAGCCACATCTTGCCTTTGACGAGCGTCTCCCCACCTTCCTTGGTGGTGAGGTACTTGAGCAACTCCCACGCGGCGTCAGGGTTCTTGGCCTTCTCCGGTATCGCGTAGGTGATGACGCTCGACTCCGTGAGCTGACCCGCGGGTCCCGCCGGAACCGGCGCGACGTCCCAGGTGATGCCCTTCACGGCCTTCTCGATGTAGGGAACCGAGCTGAACTGGCGGAACATCATCGCCAGCCGGCCTTGCGCGAACATCTGCAGGTCGATGTCGTCGCTCTGCAGGTCGCCCCAAGCCGGCTGCACCTTGTGAACGCAGGTGAGGTCGGTCGCCCACTGGACCGCTTCGGCGCTCTTGCGATTGGCCAGGGTGAACCTCGTGCCGTCTTTGGAGTAGATTCCGTCCGGGTCGCCGTTGTTGACCGCCCACGTCTGCTCGAAGCCCGTGTCGAGGTAGATGAGCGCACCGTAACGCTCACCCGGGACGGTCAGCTTCTTCGCGGTGGCGAGGAAGTCGTCCCACGTCCAGTTGGCATCCGTCCACTCGGTCGGCGGAAGGTCGACGCCGGCCTCCTTGAACATGTCGACGTTATAGAAGATCAGCCGTGGTGAGTGCCCGATCACCCAGGCGGTGTGCGTACCGTCCGGCTGCTTGGCGAAGTTGTACAGATCCGCGGGGAACTTGGAGGTATCGATCTCGTCTCGCTCGATGTAGGGCGTAAGGTCTTTCAGAGCCCCGGTCCGGGAGATGCCCTTCACATAGTCGTCGTTGATCTTGACGAGGTCGGGCGGTGCTCCGCTCGCGAGGACGGTGCGGAACTTGGTGTCGTACTCCGCTGGCACGGGTTGGATCTTGACCTTGATCCCGCTCTTCTTCTCGAAGTCCTTGATCGCCTGCCCGAACGGCGTTCCGTCGAGGTTCAGATCGTTGAGGAACGTCATCTCGTCGCTGCCGCCACCCGCGGTCATTCCGCATCCGGTCAGCGCCGTCGATCCGGCGAGCGCGGCGATGCCGCCGACGAAGGCACGGCGATTGATCGTGCGTTGGAGGGCGAGGGACTTGGTCCTTGCCATGACATGCCTCCTCGGCGTCACGTCAGGTCGTCGCCGCGGCGACCTTCCCAGCTGTCTCCGTCCGTCGCCACATCGGTGCGTCCGGATTGACTTCGATACCTGCCTTGGCGAGCCCGGACTTCACCGCGCGCAGGCAGTGCAGCCACGAGCCGTCGTAGTGGCCGATGGTCAGCGCGTCGGCCCCGCACTCGGCTGAGATGAGGACGCCCTGCTCGACGAGTTCGGGCGTCGCCCTAGGACGAGGCGACACGGCGGACAGGACATACATGTCGAGCCCGACCGTGCGCCGAATGTGGTGGAGGTAGCGTCGCTTCCACGCCATCCGGGCCGGGTCACCACTCTGCTCGCTGTAGTCGGAGCTGCGGATCGAGTCGAGGTGAGAGGCCACCGATCGGAGGTCAAGTCCCATGAGCTCCGGATGGCTGGCGTAGTGGTTGAGGCGCAGGTCGATCCTTGGCGCGACCGCCTTCACGGCCGCCCGTACCTCGGCGAAGAACTCCGTGAGGGAGGCGACCCGGAAGGCCAGGAAGACGTGGAGTTCCGGCACCTCGACGAGGAGGGATGTCGCGCCGGCGCTTCCGCTGAGAAGAAGAGCAAGGTCGAAGGCCTGCCGGTGGTTGTATCGGTCGAACCCGTCGGCGATCCAGGCGAGGCGTTCGGTGAGCGCCGACCAGTCCAGTCCACGCCGCTCCGCCGCCGCCGCGCAGTGGCGACAGAAGCAGCCGCCGAGCGTGACGCCGATCAACCGCCGTAGTTCCGCGTCGTCGGGACCCGTACGGGTATCGACACCATGGACAGGTGCCTCGTGCCCAGGGTTGAACCCCCGAACACACGTCATGACGAAGTCGATGTCATAGTTGACGGCCAGGTCGACGTACAGCGCCTTGGCGTAGGCGCGCACGTCGGGATGGTTGAAGCAGATCTGGCTGTCGAACGGGCGGCCACGGATGTCGCGCTGGACGCAGTCGAGAAGCTCACCCCGTGCGCGTTCCTTGTCGATCCAGGTATGCGACAGCTCGGCTCCCACCGTCATGCCGCGCTTGCGGGACGCCTCGACGAGAATCGCCAGCCAGTCACGGTCACGCAGCTCGGAACGGTCGCTGAGCCGAGGTTTGATCCGGCTCTCGGCGTACGACTCCTCGCGAGGGCGCCAGTACGCTCGCGAGTCCTCGGTCCAGTAGACCCTCCGCCGCGGGTTGTGCGGATAGTAGAAGTCGGTCAGCGGGCGCTTCTCGTCGTGCATCAGTGCCACGAGATAGGTCGAGTTCACTCCGGCCTCGCGCTGCAGCACGTCGAGAGCATGCTCGACGCCCTCGTCGAGGAGATCCCACGCGTAGAGGCTCGCCACGACCTCCTTGAAGTACATGTCCCTCCTCAGAGCACATGTGCCTTCGAGGCCACCCGAAACCCCCGCCGGACCTCTCAACACGTCGACTGTTCGGTCGTTATAGCAACCGGAGAGGTTCGTGCCAACAGCGCTGACCAATCCTCGCCATTGGCCAATGTTTGACAGGAAGCTTGGGAAACAGCGGGATCATGACCTGTCCAGCATTGCACTTCCCGCTGACGGCCATGCCATATTGGTGTTATAACAAGCGGGTCCTGGAGAGAGTATGGCCATCGACCGAGCGAGCTTCGTTCCGCTGCACGCCCAACTCAAGAACCTTCTCCAGCGCCACATCATGGCCGGAGATTGGACGCAAGGCAGTCCCATGCCCTCCGAAGCCACGCTCTGCGCCACCTACGGCGTCAGCCGGATCACCGTTCGGCGAGCCTTGAGCGACCTGGAGAGCGAGGGATTCATTCGGCGCGAGCGTGGGAGGGGAACGTTTGTCGCGGCTTCCCGGCCACGCCGAGGTCCCACCCTCGGCTTGGTCTTCGGTGGGCTGAGCGAGCGCACGTTCGGCTACCGGAACGACGCCGCCTTCGGCGACATGGTATGTGGCGCCGCCGAGGCGGCGGGCAAGCGGGGCGCCGTGATCTTGCCGATGCCGATCGGTGACGGCGAGCTCGAGACAACACTCGCGTCACCGACCGTCTGCCAGATGACCGGGTTACTGGTCCACCTGACGCAGGCATTCAGCGACGACACCCTGCGGCTGCTCGACGCGACCGGCGTACCGTACGTCGTCGTCAAGCGCCGACTACCGGCACATCGGGCGAGTTGCGTCTACTCCGACGACGTTTCAGGCGCCGAGGTGGTCACGCGCCACCTGATCTCCCTTGGACATCGCCGGATCGCGCTCCTCCTCGGTCCGGCCGCCGTGGGCGTGTGGGAGGACCGTCGGGCGGGGTACGAACGCGCCCACGAGCGGGCCGGCCTCCTGGTGGATCCGGACCTCGTGAGGGAAGTCGGCTACCCGATGGACCAGGGAGGTCACGTCGGAGCAGGCCAGCTGCTCGACATGCCGAAGCCGCCGTCCGCGATCGTCGCCGGTAACGACTACATCGCGCTCGGGGTCTACCGCGCCATCCGGGAGCGAGGTCTCGAGCCGGGTCGTGACGTGGCCGTCGCGGGCTACGGCGCGAATCCGTTTTCGGTGACGATGTACCCAGCTCTCACCACGATTGGCACGCCTGCCTGGAAGTTCGGGCACGCCGCGGCAGAGCTGTTGTTGGACCTGATCAGCGGCCGCGTTCCCGCCCCTACTCAGCGGGTTCTTCCGTGGCAGTTCGAGATTCGCCAATCGACGGTCTGGGACCCGGCCGTGTGGAGCGACCTATCCGACCCATCGTGTGAGGTACCGGACCCACCCATCGGACGTCATCGCGCCCTCCGCGTGACCCTGCCGAGTGAAAGGGGACCGGCATGAAGATCGTTCTTCCGCTCCCCGGCGGTATCACCGCCGAGGCGGAGCTACCCTTTCCCGATCACCAGGTTCAGCAGGTCACGAGCGTGAACCCCACCGCGACGCGCGAGTGGGAGGACATCGTCGACGAAGCGCTCCAGGCGCCGATCGGGGCGCCCCGGCTCTCGCAGCATGACCTCACCGGCAAGAAGGTCGTCGTCATTACCGACGACTGGGGGCGGCCGACCCCCGCCTACCGGGTACTGCCGGCCGTGCTGCGTGAGGTCTCGCTGGCGGGAGCTCGGGCGGATGACGTCACCGTGATCACCGGGAGTGGTGTCCACAAGCCGATGACGGACGAGGAGCTCACCCGCAAGGTCGGCACGTGGGTACGGGAGCGCTACCGATGCGTGTCACACGACGCTGTCGAAGACGAGATGGTGTACGTCGGCACCTCGTCCCGGGGCACGCCCGTGTGGATCAATCGGCTCGTCGCCGACGCCGACTTTCGGATCGCCGTCGGCCGAATCGGACCCCACATCACCCACGGGTACGAGGGCGGGGCGAAGATGATCACTCCCGCCGTCTCGCACTGGCTCACGGTGCTGCGTAACCACTCGTGCAACTTCTCGCCGTTGTGTGAATACGGCAGCTATTGGAACAATCCCAGTCGCGCCGACGTCGACGACATCGGCGGTCTGGTCGGGCTGCACTTCATCGTCAACTTCGTCATCAACCGCTACGGCGAACCCTTCAAGGGCTTCGCCGGGCACTACCTGCACGCCCACCGTGCCGGCATCGCGTGGGGCGACCGAGAGGTGTGGGGCGCGGAGATCGGCTCCCGCGCGGACGTCGTCGTCGCCGCGCCTGGTGACCTCCGGCCGGGGGCGTTCGGGGCATCACCGCTCGAGCTCGCGGTTCTGGCGTGCCGACCGGGAGGAACGACGATCCTCGTCAACCCCGTTCCGGCATCCGAGCGCGAACCGACCGCGTTTCAACGAGAGATGGCCACCTGGTCGTTTGACCGGTTGTTCGCCGAGCACGAACGCCGGGATTTGCCCTTGTCGCCGAGGGAGGTAAGCGACCGATGCAAGATGATTCGGGGCGAGTACTACGCACGCCGACCGGGTGAGACCCGGTATGTCATCGTGGTCGGCCACCCGCTGGCGGCCGACGCTGGCACCCGACTGCGCCACCACTCGGCGTCCTCCTTGCAGGTCGCGGTCGACACAGCGATCGCCCGGGAAGGCATGGACGCCTCCGTGGTGATCATGCCTGAGGCAGCGACAACCCTGCCGTTGGAGCGCCTCCACCGATTCGACACGTGAACACCGATTCGACACGTGAACACCGAGGTGCTGCCGTGACGAAGTGGTGGCTGAAGCCCTACCGGACGTTCCAGACCAACCTGCGGGAGATCGACGCGGGACTGGACGTTGAGAAGGTGCTCGACCACATCGAGGCCATCGGTGCCGACACGTGGTTGCTCAACACCGCCGGCATCGTGTCGTTCTACCCCTCGCAGCTACCGTTCCAGCATCCGAGCCCGTGGCTTTCCGAGCGTCCGAGTGGCGATCTCGTGGGCGACGCGGTGGCGGCCGCGCACGCGCGTGGCATCCGCGTGATCTCCCGGGTGGACTTCTCGAAGGTTCACCGCGACGTCGCCGAGGAGCATCCCGACTGGTGCTTCGTCTCGGCGTCAGGTGAACCACAGGTCTACAACGGCCTCCACAGCACCTGCCCCAGCGGGCCGTACTACCAGGAGCGTGCGTTCGACATCCTCAGCGAGGTTCTCGACCGCTACCCCGTGGATGGGTTCTTCTTCAACTGGTTCGGGTTCAACGAACGGGACTACTCAGGTACCTATCACGGCATCTGCCAATGTGTGCACTGCCAGACGAGGTACGAGGAGCGCTACGGACATCCGCTCCCTCGAGACGCGGACTGGAACGATCCGGCGTACCTGCGCTGGCGCGGCTTCACCCGCGAGGTGCTCGACGACCTGGCCCGCAGGATCAGGCGGTTCCTCGCCAGCAGACGCCCAGACGTCGCGCTGATCCTCCGCGCCGATCCGGACGTGGTCTTCTATGAGGCGAACAACGCGATCGAACGCCCACAACCTCTCTGGGTCTACGGCGTCGGCGAGTTCATCCGCGAATCTCGCACAGCCCACCCGGACAAGCCCGTCTGGGTCAACACCGTGATGTTCCTCGACCTGCCGTACCGCTTCACCGTCGAACAACCCGGCTACCTCGGGTTGCACCTCGCCCAGACCATCGCCCACGGCGGCAACCCGTCGGCGTACATGATCGGCACACCCGACCTCTTCCCCCACCACGCTTTCGACGTCATCACCGACACCTTCGGGTTCCACCGCGATCACCAGCGGTACTACGACGGACTACGCTCCGCTGCTCGCGTCGCTCTCGTGTCCTCGCTCCGCAGCGAGGAGCTGTATGGCGGTGAGGCTGGTCTCGCGAAGGTCCGCGACGAGCGACGCGGCATCTTTCGACTCCTCGTCGAGAGCCACGTACCGTTCGACATCCTCCCCGACGACAAGCTCACGGAAGCCGCCGCCTCAGGGAAGCTCGCGAGCTACGACACGGTGATCTTGCCCAACGTGGCCATCCTTGACGCCGAGCAGGTCGCGGCGCTCGACGCTTTCGTCGCGGCTGGTGGCGGGCTGCTCGCCACCTTCGACACCTCGTCGTTCGATACCGAAGGTCGAGCGCGTGCCGAGCTCGCACTCACGAGTATCGGCGCCACGAGAGTTCTGCAACGACGCGAAGGACCTCACGCCATGCGTTCGGCGTACTTACGCCCCCATGGCGACGGTATTCCCGGGCTTCACAGCCCCGTGATCATGCTCGACCGGGCGTTCTGCTATGTCGAACCGACCCCAGACGCCGAGATCCCACTGACGCTCGTCCCACCCTCACGATACGGGCCGCCGGAGAAGTGCTACTGGGACATCGAGACCGGCCACCCCGGTTTGCTCTTCCGACGACACGGCCGCGGCCGCACCGCGTACCTGCCGTGGCCAGCCGGCTCGCTCTACCACGACCTCTGCCTGCCCGACCACCGCGCGGTCCTCCTCCACGCGCTCCACCAGGTCCTCCCGCACGGGCCTCAGCTCACCACCAACGCCCCGCCCGAGGTCGAGATCACCCTCGGCCAGCAGGACCACGCCAATCGGACGCTCATCCACCTCATCAACTACTCCGGTCACCACGGCCGCGCCTTCCATCAGCCCTTAGAGATTCGGGACATCACGGTCCGACTGCGCGACGTACCCGCTGACGTGACCGCACGATCGGTTCGCCTCGGGCATGAACTCCCGGTCATCCAGGAGGGTGGCGGGATCGAGTTCACTCTCCCCCGACTGGGGTTGTTCGACCTCGTCGTTCTCGAAGGGGCAGTCGTCAAGCGGGACCGCTCGTCCAGCCCCGTGGACGGGCAGGCGTAGATACGGAAGTCGGTGGGGACGCCGCAGAGGCCGTGCTCCTCGCACAGCCGCAGCATGGTGTCGTAGGCCACCTCCGGCCAGTCCCAGGAAGCGCCGGCGCTCCAGGTTCCCCGACGATGCGAGGACTGACGATGGGGAGCCTTCGTGCCTGAGGGATCTGCCTCGAAC
>k87-913855_pt1 | contig 20832 bp, 19 predicted proteins | sample MGYA00084031_6733416 | MGnify analysis MGYA00084031
GCTTGAATGCACTCTGTTGCGTGATGAGCGTAGGGTCGGACACGGACGGCCTCCTTTCCGCAAGTGCGTGCCGCCGGCGCCGGCGGCCAAAAAATCCGCCGCCGGCCGCCTTGCGGCTAGAGCTGGCTCAGCGCCTGCTCCAGATCCTCGATCAAATCGTCTTTATCCTCGATGCCAATCGAAAGGCGGATCATATCTTCCGAAACTCCGGCGTCCCGCTGCTGCTCCGGAGTGAGCTGCTGGTGCGTCGTGGTCGCCGGGTGAATCACCAAAGACTTCGCGTCGCCGACGTTGGCCAGGTTGGAGAAGAGCTTCAACCCGTCGATCACTCGCCGCGCGGCGGCGCTGCCGCCCTCCACGCCGAAGGTGAGGACCGCTCCCGCCCCTTTCGGCAGGTACTTCTGCGCCAGTTTGTACGAAGGATGGCTGGGCAGGCCGGGGTAGCTCACCCACTTCACCTTGGGATGGCTCTCCAAGAACTCGGCCACCGCCTGCGCATTGGCCACGTGGCGCTCCATGCGCAAGTGAAGGGTCTCCAGGCCCTGCAGGAAAAGGAAGGAATTAAAGGGCGACAGAGGGCCTCCCATATCGCGCAGCAGCCGCACGCGAGCCCGGATGATGTAAGCCAGCGGGCCCATGGCTTCGACGTAGCTGATCCCGTGGTACGCCGGATCGGGCTCGGTCAGCCGGGGGAACTTCCCGCTTGCGGCCCAGTCGAACTTGCCCGAGTCGACGATGACGCCCCCGATCGACGTGCCGTGCCCGCCGATCCACTTGGTGGCCGAGTGGATGACGATGTCCGCCCCCCACTCGAAGGGCCGGCAAAGGTACGGCGTGGCGAAGGTGTTGTCGACGATGAGCGGGATGCCGTTTTCGTGGGCGATCGCGGCGATCGCTTCGAAGTCGGGCACATCAAGCCTGGGATTGCCGATGGTCTCGACGTAAAGCGCTTTGGTGCGCTCCGTGATCGCGCGGCGGAAATTCTCCGGATCGGACGAGTCGACGAAGTGGACCGTGATCCCGATCTCTTTGAGCGTGTGGTAGAAGAGGTTGTACGTCCCCCCGTACAAGCTCGACGAGGAGACGATTTCGTCACCGGCGCCCGCGATGTTCAAGATGGCAAACAGCTCAGCCGTCTGCCCGGCCGCCAAGGCGAGCGCGCCGACGCCTCCTTCCAGCTCCGCCATGCGCTTTTCGAAGACGTCCGTCGTCGGATTCATGATCCGGGTGTAAATGTTGCCAAACTCCTTGAGGGCAAAGAGGTTGGCCGCGTGCTCGGTGTTGTCGAAGACGTAGGACGTCGTCTGGTAAATCGGCACGGCCCGGGCCTTGGTGGTCGGGTCGGGCACTTGTCCACCGTGGACCGCCACGGTGGCGAAGCGATATTTCTTTTCACTCATCGGGGTTTGAGCCGCCTCCTTCACGCGCGGTGCGCGCTGATCAATGCCGCCTTTCCGATACTGAAAGAGCCCCTCCGATGAGGAGGGGCTCGTCCATGCGCAGCCGATGCCGGCCGCGGAATCGAACCCTCTCATCTTTCAGGCCCCGCCCACGGGCGCGGACCTGCAGGAATTGGCACCACGACGCGGAAGAGCTCCGCCGGTTGCCGGGCTTCATTGGGCCAGTCCCTCCGCCACTCTTGATGAGCGTTCGCTATGGGTGATGTATCCGGCCGGCTGGGTCCGGCCACACTTGGTAACGGATGACGCAGTGGCCATAGTATACCGCTCACTGCTCGCCCCGTCAATTCCTTTGCGAGCGAAGCCTCCCACAGGGGGGCCGCCGCCGCATCGCCCGGCGCGTTCACATTTGTTATATTTGGTTATAGTCGACTATCGTGATCCACAAACGGAGGTATTTCATCATGGCTCAGATTGCACGCAGCGTCGCCGACCTGGTGGGCAACACACCGCTGGTCCGGCTCAACGCGATCTCGGCCCGCACCGGAGCCGAGGTGATCGGCAAACTCGAGTCCTTCAACCCGGCCGGCAGCGTGAAAGACCGGATCGGGCTGGCGATGATCGAGGCGGCCGAACGGGAAGGCAAACTTGACAAGGATACGGTCATCATCGAACCGACCAGCGGCAATACGGGCATCGCGCTGGCGTGCATCGCCGCCGCGAAAGGGTACCGGGTGATCCTGGTGATGCCCGACACCATGAGCGTCGAGCGCCGCAACCTCTTGGCGGCGTACGGTGCGGAGCTGGTCCTCACGCCGGGAGCTCAAGGGATGCGGGGCAGCATCGCGAAGGCCCACGAGCTGGCGTCTCAGTTTCCGAAAGTGTTCATTCCCCAGCAGTTTCAAAACCCGGCCAATCCCGAGATCCACCGGCGGACGACGGCCGAGGAGATCTGGCGGGATACCGACGGCCAAGTGGACATTTTAGTGAGCGGCGTCGGCACCGGGGGGACGATTACCGGTGTCGGCGAGGTGATCAAAGCCCGCAAGCCCTCCTTTTACGTCGTCGCCGTAGAGCCGGCCGACTCGGCCGTCCTTTCGGGGCGTCCCCCGGGCCCCCACAAGATCCAGGGGATCGGAGCCGGTTTCATCCCCGACGTCCTCAACGTCAACGTGATCGACGAAGTGGTCACGGTGACCACGGCCGAAGCGTACGAGGGCGCCCGCCGCCTCGCTCGAGAAGAAGGGATCCTGGTCGGCATCTCGTCGGGCGCGGCCGCGCACGTCGCGGAAGTGGTGGCCCGCCGGCCGGAAAATAAGGGCAAGATGATTGTGGCGATCCTTCCCGACACGGGCGAGCGGTACTTGTCGACGCCGCTGTTTCAAGACGAACCGCCAACGAGTTGACGGCCGTGCGCTTCACCCTGTACACCAAGGCATGCTGCCCGCTGTGCGACGAGGCCCTGGCCGTGATCGAGCGAGTGCGCCGCGAGATCCCCTTCGAGCTCGACGTGGTCGATATCGAAAGCGACCCTGCGCTCAAGGAGCGCTACCAGTATTTGATCCCCGTCCTCGCCTGCGCCGGCGAGGAGCTGGGCTACGGAAAGATCTCCGAGCACCGGCTGCGCCATTTCCTGCGCCAAGCCGCCCACGCGACGGGTCGCACCCCGCTCGTGTCCCAGCGGTATCGCCGTTTTCTGGCCCGGCTGGCAGAAATGCTCCAGCGTAGGCAGAAAGCCCCTTGACTTGTGACGGCGAGAACAATAGACTAGACCACGGAGTCGAGTTGGCCAGTGCGAAAGGGGTAGTCAGTGTGTTTCAAAGGCTTGGCCTGGTTGCCGCCTTGCTCGTGATCGCGTTGGTCGCAGCAGCCTGCGGCGGCGGCGGCCAGCAATCGAGCTCTTCGTCGTCCACGCAGTCGACCCAGTCCGCAGGCGGCGAGGTTCAGCGGATCGAAGTGAGCGGGACCGATTTCGCATACGCTCCCAACAACCTCACGGTGCGGCGCGGCGTGCCGGTCGAGATCGTCTTCAAGAACAACGGGCGCGTCGCTCACGACCTGGTGATCCGCGACCTGAACGTCTCCTCGCCCTCCATCTCGCCGGGACAGACTACAACGATTCGCTTTACGCCTGAGCGGGCGGGCGAGTACCGGATCGTTTGCACGGAGCCCGGCCACGAAGCCTCCGGCATGGTGGCCACGTTGGTGGTTCAGTAAAGCACGGAGAGGCTCACGCCGGCGGTTCTTGACCCAGGCTCCTGAACAGGTCCCGGAAGCTCGCTTCCGGGACCTGTTTCGCTTCTTCTCCCTCTCGGCCCGGGCGCTCGGGACGCAGCGGCCGCGGCGCTACTGCGGCGTCTCGCTGCGCCAGCGGGTGACGGCCGGCCGGCCCTCCGCCGGCCTGGCTTGGACAGCTGCGGCCGCCGTCCGCTCGTTCTCTTCGACTCGGTCCGGAGCCTTTTCATCCCAGGGAAAAGTGCGCGCGACGGGCTCGACGCTCCGCACCGTCCGCTCCACCGCGCGGCGATCGACGGTGTGCCCAGCCCGCCTTGCCTCGCTGCGGCCCAGCCCCAGCCAATCGTAGACGGGGCAGTAGCGAGTCACCCCGTCTGCCACGGCTCCGGCACCCACGACGAGACCGACCAGGGAACCGATGCGCCCAAACGCGCCGCGAGCGCTCAGGGCAAGGAGGATTAGCCCCCCGGCCACCCGAATCCATGCTTCCGGAGCTTCCAAATTCTCCTCCGGCGTCGCCTGTTGACACAACTCTTCCGGTTTGATCGCATCCACCTCCGCTTGCGGCAACCGTAGTTTACCCCACCTGGGGCGCTTCTTCACACGCCCAAGAGCGCATCAACCCGCGCTTTCCACCCCTTGACTCCCCACATATGGTGTCATATAATAGGTTGCGCGCTAAATATTGTACCGAGCGCGCGTTCGCCCCGTACAGGGCGATTGCCGCGGTCGAAGCCGGCCATGGAAGGTTGGGAGGCGGCTGACGTGAAATGCCCGTACTGCTTCCACCACGACACGCGGGTTTTGGAAAGCCGGCCCACCGATGAGGGCGCCGCCGTCCGACGCCGCCGGGAGTGCCTTGCCTGTAATCACCGCTTCACCACCTACGAGCGGATCGAGGCGCCCCCCTTGATGGTCGTCAAGAAGGACGGCACCCGCGAGGCCTTCGACCGCAACAAGATCCTCCAGGGGATGATCACGGCGTGCGAAAAGCGCCCCGTCCCCATCGCGACGCTGGAGCGGGCTGTGAACGAGATCGAGGAGACACTGCGCAACTCGCTCGAGCACGAAGTCTCATCCCGTACCATCGGCGAACTCGTCATGGATGCGCTGCGCACCATCGATCAAGTGGCGTACGTGCGCTTCGCATCGGTCTACCGCGAGTTTCGCGACGTCAGCCAATTCCTCAGTGAGCTCGAATCCCTGCTCAACGAGAAGAAGGGCTAGCACGCTACATAAGTTAGGAGGACGCCTCATGCCTCAGAAAGCGGCCGCGTCGGGCCAGTCCAGCTCCGGCCAACTGACGCTGAGCCCCATCTCCGAACTGATTTTCCTCGACCGTTACGCGATAAAAGATCCAACCAAGGATCTGCAGGTCGGAGATGTGGTCGTCGCCCTCGTCAAGGACGATCCGCGCTTTCCCCAACGGGAAGTAGCCATCGTGCGCGCGATCGAAGGCGACATGGTCACCCTCGAGCTGAAGTACAGCGGCGAGGTGATCAAGCAGGAGCGCAAGAAGATCGACAAACCTTTGGAGACCCACCCCTCCCAGATGTGGGACCGGATGGCGCGGGCCATCGTTCAGGTGGAAGAGGCGTCGCGCCGCGCCGAGCTGGAGAAAGAGTTTCGGTGGGCGCTGGAAAACTTCCGGTTCAGCCCCGGCGGGCGCATTAACGCGATGCTGGGCACGGGCCAGGAGCTCACCGCGTACAACTGCTACGTGATCCCGCTGGAGGCGAAGGATCCCAACGTCGGCCGGGACTCCCGCCAAGCGATTATCGACACCCTGGGCAACATGGTGGAGATTATGTCCCGCGGCGGCGGCGTCGGCATCAACCTCTCGACGCTGAGGCCCCGCCTGGCTTACGTCAAAGGCGTCAACGGCCGCAGCTCCGGCGCGGTGAGCTGGGGCGGCCTCTTCAGCTTTGCAACCGGCCTGGTCGAGCAAGGCGGATCGCGCCGCGGCGCCCTGATGTTGATCCTCAACGACTGGCACCCCGACATCCTCGACTTTATCAAAGCCAAGCGCGACATGGGGGCCATCACCAACGCCAACATCTCCGTCGGGATCAGCGACGCCTTTATGGAGGCCGTCGAGAAAGACGAGGAGTGGCAGCTGGTCTTCCCCGACACCACCGATCCCGACTACGACCGGCTTTGGGACGGCAACCTGAAGCGCTGGCGGGACGAGTATAAGAAGAAGGTCGTCGTGTACAAGACCGTGCGCGCTCGTCAGATCTGGGATACCATCATCGAGTCCGCCTGGATGTCGGCCGAACCGGGAGTCGTCTTCCTTGAGCGGATGAACGCGTACAGCAACTCGTGGTACTTCGAAGACCTGATCTCGACCAACCCGTGCGGCGAGCAGCCGCTGCCGGGCTGGGGCGTCTGCAACCTGGGTCACATCAACCTAGCCCGGTTCGTGAAAGACGGAGAGGTGCTCTGGGACGATCTGCGCCGGGCGGTCCGCCTTGGAGTCCGGTTCTTAGACAACGTGATCGATATCACCCCCTACTTCTTCCCCCGAAACGAACAGGTGCAAAAGGCGGAGCGGCGTATCGGCCTGGGCACCATGGGTCTGGGCGAAATGTTGATCCGCCTCGGCCTGCGCTACGGCAGCGACGAGAGCATCGAGTTTATCGACAAGCTGTACCGCTTCATCGCGACGGAAGCGTATTTGGCCAGCATCGACTTGGCTCGCGAAAAGGGCCCCTTCCCCCGCTTCGACGCGGAGAAATTCCTGCAAAGCCGCTTCGTCCAGGGGATGCCCCAAGAGGTGCGCGACGGAATCGCCAAGTACGGGATCCGCAACGTGTGCCTTCTCACGCAGGCGCCGACGGGCAGCACCGGCACCATGGTGGGGACAAGCACGGGCATCGAACCCTACTACAGCTGGACGTACTGGCGCCGGGGCCGGCTGGGAATGAAAGAAGTGAAAGAGGCCATCGTTGAAGAGTGGTTCGCCGCGCATCCCGAAGTGGAGCCGAAACTGGAGAACCTGCCCGACTACTTTGTCACGGCCCTGGAGCTGACGCCTCAGGAGCACATCCGCGTCCAAGCCGCGGTGCAGCGGTGGACCGACGCCAGCATCTCCAAGACGGCCAACTGCCCCAACAGTTACACCATCGAGCAGACCCGGGAACTGTACGAGTACGCGTACAAGCTGGGCTGCAAAGGCGTCACCATCTACCGGGACGGCTCCCGGGACGTCCAGGTGCTCTCTCGCAAGGAGGACGACACCGACGACACCAAGGAGCGTGCGCAGGCGGGCGGCGCCGGGGCGGGGCACGACGGCGCAAGCAACGGCGTCCACAGCGCCGCGTCCGCAGCCGCCGGCGAACCGGCCCTTACCTCCGTACCAGGCGCTGCCTTGCAAAACCGAGAGGAGAGAATCTACAGCGTCTGGGAGCATCGCCCGCAAAAGTTGACCGGCGCGACCTACGAGTGGCCGACGCCCCTTGGCAAGGCGTTCATCACGGTGAACGAACTTGACGGGCGGCCCGTGGAAGTGTTTGTAAACGTGGGCAAAGCGGGAAGCGACGTGGCCGCGGCGTCGGAGGCCTTAGGCCGCCTGGTCACCCTCTTCCTCAAGCACGCGGCGATTCCCAGCGTCGAGCGGAAGGTCTCCCTGCTCATCGACCATTTGGCCAACATCGGCGGTTCGACGTCGGTGGGCTTCGGCGAGAACCGCGTCAGCTCGGTTCCCGACGCCATCGCCAAAACCCTGCGCAAACACCTTGCCGAAAACGGCAGCGGCCTCAAGGTGCAGGAAAGCTCGCGCGGGCTCGACCTTTGCCCCTCCTGCGGGGTTGCCGCCCTGGCCCGGGAAGAAGGATGCTTCGTGTGCAAGTCCTGCGGCTACAGCAAATGCTAAGCTGCGGGCCCCTTGACAGGGAACAAAGGGAGGGCGTAAACTAGGGCTATCATCCGGATCGCCGGACAGATGCATCGCGACAAAGCGGCGATGAGAAGGACCAGTACTCGCCTGAGCTTCACCCAGAGAGCTGCCGGCCGGTGCAAGGCAGTGTGGCGACGGTGAGGAAACTCCCCTTTGAGCCGCCGGCTGAAAGCGGATCGGACGCCCCAAGGGCCCGCCCACGCGGCGGCCCGATCCCGAGTAGGCTTGGACGGAGCCTCCCACCGTTACCTGGGAGACGGTATCGGATGTGCGGCCCAGCGGCGCGCCCATCCCGTACCGGTAAAGAGCGGGCGATCATCGCCAATATGAGTGGTACCGCGGAAGGTAAGCCTTTCGTCTCATGACGAAAGGCTTTTCTTTTTCGCTTCTAGAGACCAACGCGAGGAAAGGAGACGTGCGCGCTCGTGAGAAAGCTCTACATCTTCGACACCACCCTCCGCGACGGAGAGCAGTCGCTCGGCTTCACGCTCAAGCCGGAGGAGAAGCTCGAGGTGGCCAAGGCTCTGGCGCGCCTTGGCGTCGACATCATCGAAGCGGGCTTTCCCGCCTCTTCCCCCGGCGATTTCGAATCGGTGCGCCTCATCGGCCGGCAGCTGCGCGACGTCGTCGTCTGCGGCCTGACGCGCGCACACCGGGGCGACATTGACACCTGCGCCGAAGCGCTCAAGGGCGCGGCCCATCCCCGCATCCACACGGGACTGGCCACCTCTCCCATCCACATGGAGCGCAAGCTGCGCAAGACGCCCGAGCAAGTGCTGGAGATGGCCGTCGACGCCGTCCGGTACGCCAAACGGTATGTGCACGATGTGGAGTTCTACGCCGAAGATGCTTTTCGCAGCGATCGCGAGTTCCTGCGGCGAGTCTTTCAAGCGGTCATCGCCGCGGGTGCGACGGTGATCAACATTCCCGACACCGTCGGCTATGCGACGCCCTGGCAGTTCGCTGAACTCGTCACATGGCTGCGGGAGAACGTCGAGGAGATGAGCTCCGTCACCATCAGCGTCCACTGCCACAATGATTTAGGCATGGCTACGGCCAACACCCTGGCCGGCGTGAAGGCAGGGGCAAGCCAGGTCGAAGGGACGATCAACGGCATCGGCGAACGGGCCGGCAATGCGGCGCTGGAAGAGGTGATCATGGCCATCTACGCGCACCGCCAGGAGTTCGACGTGCGCCTCGACGTGGACACGACTCAGATCGCCAGCGTCAGCCGTCTGGTGGCCGGCGTGACCAAGGTGCCGGTGCAGCCCTACAAGGCGATCGTAGGCAGCAACGCGTACTCCCACGCCTCCGGCATCCACCAAGACGGAGTGCTCAAGGCGCGAGAGACCTACGAGATCATCCGCCCCGAAAGCGTCGGTTTTGAAGCCCACCGCATCGTCCTCACCAGCCGCTCGGGACGGCACGCCCTGCGAGCTCGCCTGGCTGAACTGGGCTACACCTTCTCAGACGAGGCGCTGGAGCGGATTTACCGGCGCTTCCTCGAAGTCGCCGACACCAAAGGCTCGATCAGCGACGAGGACCTCCACGCCCTGGCGCGGGCCGAAACCGTAGGCCAAACCGCGGCGCTGGGCTAGACCTGAAAAAGAGCCCGCCCCGCCGCGCCGGCGGCCGCGAAGCGAAAGAGGCGGACCGCTGCAGCCACGCCGCAGCGATCCGCCTCACAGCGCGCCATGGTCAAAAAGCACGGGTCGGGCGAGCAGAGGCGAGGTTAGCAAAAATCGGGTTCGCCCGCGTCGTCGGCGGTGCGGAACGAGCTGCCGCAACCGCAGGTGCGGATAGCGTTCGGATTGTTGATGGCAAACCCGCCGCCCATGAGGGCTTCCCGGTAGTCGATCTCCGACCCCTTCACGAACCGCGCCGAGTGAGGGTCGATCAAAATCTTCACGCCGTCCTGCTCGATGATGTTATCGTCCTCGTTGGGATAATCTAAAGCGAGCCCGTAGCTGAGCCCACTGCAACCGCCACCCGTAACGTAGAGCCGGAGGGCCAGACGATCCTTATCTTCCTCTTCGCGCTGATCAATGATCTCGCGCACCTTCAGCGCCGCTTTCTCGGTAAGGGTTACCACGAGGTCATCCCTCCTCTCGCTCTATTATAAGCACCCCGCCCGCGCGATTGCAATGAGCAGAACGCGCGCGGGGCCGCCCGCCTCACGCCGGCTGCTCTTTCCCCGTCGGCACGCGCACCGGCCGCGCCAGCCGCCGCCCGTTGGCCGTGACGAGGAGCGTCGCCCCCACCTCGGCTGCGACCGCCATCCACAAAGTGAGCTGGCCGGCGAGAAACAGGGCCAGCGCCGCGGCTTTCACTGCGACGGCAAAGCGAATGCTCCGGCGCATCGCGCTGACCGTGCGGCGGGCCAGAGCAAGCGCGTAGGGAAGACGGGCCAGATCGTCATTCATTAACACAACGTGCGCGTCCTGTGCGGCCGCCGCCAGGTCTCCTCGTGCCAGGGCAATCGCCACGTCCGCGTGGGCCATCACGGCCCGGTCGCCGTCTCCGACCGCCACCACGGCCACCTTCCGGCCTTGGCGCTGCCATGCCTGGATCACCGCGAGCTTCTCGCGGGGCAGCAGCTCGGACCGGACCTGCGCGATGCCCACCTGAGCGGCGAAAGCCCGGGCGCTTTCCCGGCTTTCCCCGGTCAAAAGAGCGATCATCTCGATCCCGCCGAGTCGCCGCAGGCGGCGCACCGCCCGCGCGGCCTCCTCCTTGGCGGGGTCGACCAGCACGATGAGTCCCACCAAGATGCTCTCGGCTGCTAAGCCGACGACCGTCTTCCCTTCCCGCTCGCGCGCGCGGGCCGCGGCGATGCCGTTAAAGCGGAGCACGCCCTCCCCTTCGAGGAAGTGCAAGCTGCCCAGCCGGTACGTGGCTTCGCCGACCCGGCCGACGACGCCCAGACCCTCCCGGACCAACACGGTGCCGCCCTGGGCTTCGAGCCCTCGCTCCGCGGCCGCGGCCACGATCGCTTCGGCGATCGGGTGCCGGCAGTCCCGCTCCAGCGCGGCGCAGACCTCGAGGATGCGCTCCTCGTCCCAGCCTGCTAAGGGGATCACTTCGTCGACGTAGAACCGCCCCTTTGTGAGGATGCCCGTCTTGCCGAAGGCCACCGTGTCGACCGCCGCGAGCGCTTCCAGCTCCGCGCCCCCTTTGATGAGGAGGCCGCGGCGCGCAGCGTGGCTGAGAGCCGAGCTCAAAGCGACCGGCGCCGCCATCGCCAGCGCGTGAGGCGAAGAGAGGAGCAAAAGGGCTAACCCCCGGTAAATCCACGGCGGAAAGGGCTCTCCCAGAAAGAGCGGGGGAACCGCCGCGATCGCCAGCGCCAAGATCATCGCCGCCGGCGGCCAGGCGCGGCACAGCCGGTCGGCGAAGCGCTCCACCCCCGCTTTCCGCCCCACTGCCTCTTCGAGGAAGGCAAAAGCGCGAGCGACCGTGCTCTCGTGCAGCGGACACGCTGCGCGAAACCGCAGCGTGCCGGAGCCGTTCACGCTGCCCGCGTAAAGGAAACTGCCCGGTTCCTTATCGACGGGAAGCGCCGCGCCGGTGACGGGCGATTCGTCCACCACCGATTCTCCATCAATCACCCACCCATCGGCGGGGATCAGCTCTCCAGGGCGAACAATGCAGACGTCGCCCGCCTTCACCTCGGTCGCCGGAACCCGCACTTCGCCGCCGCGCTCGACCGCCGCCTCCACCCTCGTCAACGCGTCCAAAGGAGCCGTGGAGCCGCGTGCTCTTGCCAAGCTGTGGGCCTCCAACAGCTCGCCCAAGGAGAAAAGGAAAATCACCGCGGCCGCTTCAAACCACTGGCCGATGACCACGGCGCCGCCGGTCGCAACGCTCATCACGACGTTCATATCCACGGCGCCGCGGCGGACGGCGAAATAGGCGCTGCGAAAAGGATAGGCCCCACCGGCCGCAATGGCGACCGCCAACAGGGCCCGTTCGATGCGGGGATCGGCTGCCGGCTCCCACCACCCGCCGGCGAGCGCCGCGGCCGCAAGAGCGCATCCTGACACCAGCGTGAGCCACGTCCACCCCGAACGCCGGCGCCCCAAGGGCGCCTTGACGAGATGGCCGGCGGCGCCGACAGGCACCGCCTCGAATCCCGACTCCGCCGCCCGCTGCACGATCGCCGCCGGGCTGACGCTGCCCCAAACTTCGAGCTTCGCCGCGCCGTAGTTCAGCCGCACGCGGGAGACGCCCTCCAGCGCTTCGAGGCTCCTTTCGAACTGGGCAGCGCGATCGGTGCAGGTCATCCCCGAAAGTCTAAAGACCAGAGGTTCATTTGCGGGGATCGCGCTCCTCGCCAAGGGAATACACTCACCCCCCTTAGACGTCGCCGCGGACCTGGCTAAAACAGGGTAGCGAGTTCGGCGAACACCCGAGAGGCGAGGTTGGGCGTGCCGCGGCTGAGCAAAAGGGTCATGCCGATAAACATCGTGAGCGTGAAAGTGAGTTTAGCCACCGGTTTTAACGAATCGGGGACGCGCACTCCGGGAAGCTCCCCGCCTTTGATGAGCCCGACGGCGCCGGTCACAAAGGCTCCGCCGCCGATCAAAGCGAGAATGAGGTCCCACCAAACTCCTTCAAACACCTCGCGCACCTCCTAGCACGAACCTGCCATAACCAGCACTGCCAAAGGTTATTGGCGGCGCCGGAACCGTTCTCCTGCCCACGCGCGCATCCGCCGGCGCTTGCCCCGCGGGGTAATCCCCGGTTCGAGCAGGGGAAATCCGCCGCTGGCCCGAACAAATAGGGGTTAACGGCTCTAAACGAAGGAGGAGCTGAGTCCGATGCACAAGATCGCAGTGATTCCGGGCGACGGCACGGGTCCCGAAGTCGTGCGCGAAGCGCTGAAGGTCCTCGAAGCCGCCGCTCAAAAGTACAATTTCCGTTACGAGACGCAAACCTACGACTTCGGCGGCGACCGCTACCTGCGCACCGGCGAGACCCTGCCCGATTCGGCCGTCGAAGAGCTGAGGGGCTTCGACGCCATCCTGCTCGGTGCGATCGGCCACCCCGACGTGAAGCCCGGAATTTTGGAGAAGGGGATCCTCCTCCGCCTCCGCTTCGAACTCGACCTGTACATCAACCTGCGCCCTGTCAAATTGTACCCGGGCGTCGAGACGCCGCTCAAGGATAAGGGGCCCGACGACATCGATTTCGTCGTCGTGCGGGAAAACACCGAAGGGCTTTACGCCGGCGCCGGCGGCTTCCTCAAGCGGGGCACGCCCGATGAAATCGCGGTGCAGGAGTCGGTCAACACCCGCAAAGGCGTCGAACGGTGCATCCGCTACGCGTTCGAATACTGCCGCCGCCGCAACAAAAAGAAGAAGCTCACGCTCTGCGGCAAGACCAACGTCCTCACCTACGCCTTCGACCTTTGGGAGAGAGTCTTCCACGAGGTGGGCCAGGAGTATCCCGACATCGAGCGGGACTACGCGCACGTCGACGCGACGGTGATGTGGATGGTGAAAAACCCCGAGTGGTTCGACGTGATTGTGACCGACAACATGTTCGGCGACATCATCACCGACCTGGGGGCGATCATCCAAGGGGGCATGGGCATCGCCGCCGGCGGGAACATCAATCCCGAAAGCATCGGCATGTTCGAACCGATCGGCGGCTCGGCGCCCAAGTACACCGGCAAGAACGTGATCAACCCGTTGGCGTCGATCTGCTCGGCGGCGATGATGCTCGACACCTTAGGCGAGACCGAGGCGGCGGAAGGGATCGAGCGCGCCGTCATGACCGTCTGCCAAAAGCACCTCAAGAGCCTCTCCGCGGGCAAGATGGGTTACACCACCACCGAGGTCGGCGACCTCGTCTGCCAGTACCTTTAAGCCCGTTTTAACAGAAGGCGCGCGGAAGCGGCGCCCGCTGGGAAGGATGGCATCATGCCCCACGTCGAACGGACCGACTTCCTGGTGATAGGCAGTGGGATCGCTGGACTGGCGACGGCGCTCAAGGCGAGCCGTTACGGTCACGTGCGAATCATTACCAAAGGGAACGTGCTCGACAGCAACACTCGCTACGCGCAAGGGGGCATCGCCGCGGCCGTTGGGCCCGGCGATACCCCCGACGCACACTTCCACGATACGCTGAGGGCCGGCCACGACCTGGTTTTGCCCGAGGCGGCGGCGATCCTCGTGCAAGACGCTCCGCAGCGCGTCCAAGAGCTGATCGAGCTGGGCGCCCGGTTTGACGTGCAGCCCGACGGCACGCTCTCCTTGGGCCGCGAGGCTGCCCACAGCCACAACCGGATTTTGCACGCCCGGGGGGACGCGACCGGCTACGAACTGGCCCAAGTCCTGGCGCACCAAGTGAAGAGCGCGCCCAACATTGCGCTGGCAGAAACGTGCTTCGCGGTCGACCTCCTCGTTCACGCAGGCCGCTGCGTGGGTGTCACCGCCTTCGGTGCCGGGGGCGAGCGGTGCGCGATTTTGGCGCGCGCCGTCGTCTTGGCCACGGGAGGGTGCGGCCGCCTCTACCAGTACACCACCAACCCCTTCGTCGCCACGGGCGACGGCTTCGCGATGGCCGCCCGCCGGGGCGTCGAGCTGTGCGACATGGAGTTCGTCCAGTTTCACCCGACGGCGCTTGCCCGGGACGACGATCCCATGGTGCTCATCTCCGAAGCCGTGCGGGGCGAAGGGGCGCGCCTGGTGAACGACGCGGGCGACGCGTTCATGCAGCGGGTGCATCCCGACGGAGACCTCGCGCCGCGAGACGTAGTCGCCCGGGCCATCTTCCGCGAGATGGCCGCCGGCCGCAGGGTGTACCTCGACACGTCGCCCATCGGCGAGCGCTTTCCCATCCGCTTTCCGACGATCACCCGAGCCTGCCTGGAGCGAGGGATCGATCCCAGCCGCGACCCGATTCCCATCACGCCGGCGGCCCACTTCATTATGGGCGGCGTCCGCACCGACGTTCACGGCCGCACCACTCTGCCCGGGCTTTACGCCTGCGGCGAAGTGGCTTGTACCGGCGTACACGGCGCGAACCGCCTGGCGAGCAACTCACTCCTGGAGGGACTCGTCTTCGCCGAACGGGTCGCCCGCAGCCTTGCCGAAGAGCGGGGCGTTCCCCTTCCCGAACCGGGCTCCCTCGAGCCCGAGCTGCGCGCCTTCGACGAGGCGCCCCAGCCCCTCGGGGAAGAGGCGACGCCGCAGCTGTTTACCCGCCTGCGGCGCGTCATGTGGGACCACGCCGGCATTGTGCGCAACCGGCAGGGGCTCGAAAAGGCGCAGCAGGAGCTGGCGGAGCTGGAGGCCCTGGCGCCCCCTGGAGCCTACGTGCTGCGCAATATGATCGAGACAGGCCGGCGCATCGTCAAAGCCGCGCTCCAGCGTGAAGAGAGCCGGGGAGGCCACTTCCGGGAAGACTTCCCCTTCGAGAGTCCCCAGTGGCGAGGGAGGCACATCATCGTATGAGAGCGCTCAACCCCCTTCTGGTCGAGGAGACAGTCCGCCGCGCGCTGATGGAGGATATCGGCCGGGGGGACTTGACCAGCGGCGCCATCATTCCCCCTGATCTCATGGCGGACGCCGTCATGCGGGCGAAGGCTTCCGGCACCGTGGCCGGGCTGGAAGTAGCCCGCACCGCCTTCCTGTTGGTCGACCCTGCCGTCCAAGTGCACCTGCTGGCCGCCGATGGCGATCGGGTCAGCCCCGGGGACGAGGTGCTGCGCGCCTGCGGTCCGGCAGGCTCCCTCCTCACGGCGGAGCGCGTGGCGCTCAATTTCGTTCAGCGCCTGTCGGGAATCGCCACCGCCACCGCGCAGGCGGTGGCGGGCACGGCAGGGACCCGGGCCGTCATCGTCGACACGCGCAAGACGACACCGGGCCTGCGCGCCTTAGAGAAGTATGCGGTGCGCGTCGGCGGCGGCCGCAACCACCGCTACGGACTCGACGACGCGGTCTTGATCAAAGAGAATCACATCGCCGTCTGCGGCGGGATCGGCGCGGCGGTGGCGCGCGCCCGCGCCTTCCTTGGCCATATGCACAAAATTGAAGTGGAAGTGGAGACCCTCGAGCAGGTGGACGAGGCCCTCGCGGCCGGCGCCGACGTCATCCTCCTCGACAACATGGACCTGGCGACTATGGCCGAGGCCGTGAAGCGTGTGGCCGGGCGCGCCATCGTGGAGGCCTCCGGCGGAATCAAGCCGGAGGACGTACCGGCGGTGGCGGCGACGGGCGTCGACGTGATCTCGCTGGGTTGGATCACCCACTCCGTCCCCGCCCTGGACCTGAGCCTCGACGTCGTCCCGCGGCTTGGCGCGACCCAAAGCTGAGCCCGGCGTCCCTGTCCCCTGCCGGCGCCAGGGCGCTGCCGCTTCACACCGGGGGCAAACGATCCCCGGCAGCGCCCTGGCGCACGTCTTCGACCAGCTGATCGTAGCGGGCGATGAGCCGGCGGCTGACCGGTCCCACGCGCCCGTCGCCCACCAGCCGGTCGTTCACCTTGACCACCGGCATCACCTCCACCGTCGTACTGGAGATGAAAAGCTCGTCGAAGGTGGCCAGCTCCTCGAGCCGCAGCTCCTCCTCGACGACGCCGATGCCCTCCTCCGCGGCCAAGGCGAGGATGAGCCGGCGCGTGATCCCCGGCAAGATGTGCGGGCCCTCCGGATGCGTGACGAGCCGTCCGGAGCGCACAGCGAACACGTTGGAGCTGGACCCTTCCGTGATCACGCCGTCGCGCACGAAGAGCGCTTCGAAGGCGCCCCGTTCGTACGCCTCTTGCTTGGCCAATACGTTGGGCAGCAAGCCGATCGACTTGATGTCGCAGCGCGCCCAGCGGGTGTCGGGCACGGTGATGCAGGCGACTCCCTCTTCAAAGCGCTGGCGCGGGGGCCGCTCAGCGCTGCGGGCGATCATGAACACCGTGGGCTTGGGCGCCGGCTGGGGAAAGGCGTGGATGCGGGGCGCGACGCCCCGAGTGACCTGGATGTAAAGCGTCGCGTCGGAGAGGGCATTGCGGCGCACCAGCTCGCGGCCTGCCCGCTCCAGTTCGGCCAGGTCCACGGCGGGCAGCCGGATCTCCCCGGCGGAACGGGCCAGGCGCTCCAAGTGCGCGTCAAAGGCCAGCGGGTGCCCGCTGTAAAAGCGCACCACCTCGTACACGCCGTCCGCCAGCACGTTCCCGCGGTCTTCGACCGGGATGAGCGCCTCAGCGTACGGGACGAACGCGCCGTTCAAGTAGACGATGAGGTCCGGCATTGTTCGACTCCACCTTTACTCCGAAGTGAGAGGGATCAGATCAGGCTGGTGAGCGCAATGGTAAACTCCTTGTCAAAGCGCCTCTTCCCGTCAACTTCGACGGTCACGCGCCATTCGCCCTGCAGCTCGTCGGCTCGCTCCCGAGCCATGAGGCTGCGCTGGAAGATCCGGTCGACTCCGGGGTCCGCTCGCGAGGCGATCCCGCGATCCTCCTGCACGGTGACCCATCCGACCCCTCGCTCTTGCCGCTCCCACCGCACGTAATACATTGCGGGACGCTCCGGTCCACCGCCCCGCGCCCAGCGCCAGAAGACAGCCACGGCCAAGGGCGAGTCGGCGGGCCGGCGGATTTGATCGCGCACCGGGATCCAGCTGCCGCCCCGTCCGGACGGTTCCAGCCAGAAGACGGCGGGGTCCGCGAGCACGAAGGGCTCAAAGTACTGCTCGTAGCGGCTCACCATCGCTTCTTTGACCCAAGGCGCGCCGGCGCCGATCGCTTCGGCGAAGGAGAGCGGCGCAACTCCCGCCCACAAGAAGAGGAGCAGTCCCGCGGCGGCAAAGAGCCGTTCAGCCAGGGGCGTCTCCCGCTCCACGGCAAAGCGCGACGGAGGCAAGCCCAAAGCCCCGGCTGCGAAAAACCCGCCGACGAAACCGCCCAGGTGCGCGAAATGGTCGATGTGCGGCACGGTGAAGGCCATCAACACGTTGAGGAGGAGAATTTGCAAAAAAGCGCTGTCGATGGGCATCCAGCGCAGGGGAAGCCGGCGCAACCGGTAGTGGATGGTGTAACCCATCAGGGCAAAGACGGCCGCCGACGCGCCCACCGACAGGGTCTGCGGCTTGGCCAAGAGGCTGGTCAGGAAACCGCTGACGCCGCCCAAGATGTAGACGGCGGCAAAGCCCCACCCGCCGGCCAGATCTTCCACGATGCGGCCGAAGGTGTACAAAGCGTACATATTAAAGAGGAGGTGCATGACCCCGGAGTGGATGAAATTGGCAGCGAGCAGCCGGTACCACTCGCCGCCCCAGATGGCGCTCGATTTCGCCCCCCAGAGAATGAGCTGCTCGGCCAGGAAGAAATCGGCGACGAAAAAGGCGACGCAGACGGCAATAAAGATGCCGGTAGCGGTTTGGATCCTGAGGCCGAACACCCGGCCGCTCCTCCCTACCATTTAATGGCTTTGCCAGGGACGGGGCGGCCCGCGGGCGCCGGCCACCCCTGCACCATGTTATGTAGCCCGGGGACCGCTCAAGAGCAAAGAGCAAGCGTCAGCCCAGGCTCACCTTGATCTCCCCGTCTTCCACCTTTACCGGGTAGGTAGCCACGGGGGCCCAAGCGGGCAAGCTGAGGGCTTGTCCCGTGCGGACGTTGAAGCGTGCCCCGTGGCGCGGGCACTCGATCACATCGCCTTCCAAACACCCTTCCGAAAGCGACGCCTCCGCGTGGGAGCAGGTGTCGTCGGTCGCGTAAACGGTGCCCTCGACGTTGTAAAGGGCGATCCGCTGGCCGTCGACGACGACGCACATGGTTTTGCCCGGCGGCAGCTGGTCGATCTTCGCTACAGGTACAAACTCTGCCATATCCTTTCTGCCTCCTAACCTTCGACGCGCTCAAAAGGATCCCCTTGAGCCGGCCGAGCGACTCGCAGGGCTCGCCTCGCGAGAAGGCCCCCCGGCCGAAGACGGGGGGCCCCAAGTGACATCGCATCGGGTCGCCGCTTATCCGACCGAACCTTCCATCTCCAGCTCGATCAAGCGGTTCAGCTCCACCGCGTACTCCATCGGCAGCTCCTTGGCAAAGGGTTCGAAGAACCCCTGCACGATGAGCATCGTCGCCTCCTCTTCGCTGAGGCCCCGGCTTTGCAAGTAAAAGAGCTGGTCCTCCGAGACCTTGCTGACGGTCGCCTCGTGCTCCATGATCACGTCGTTCTCCAACACCTCGATGTAGGGAATGGTGTCGGAGCGCGAGCCGTCGTCAAACATCAAGGCGTCGCATTCGACCTTGATCTTGGAGCCGTAGGCGCCCTTGGCCACGTGCGCGAGGCCGCGGTAGGTGGTGTGTCCACCGCCGAAGCTGATCGACTTCGAGACGATCTTGGAGGTCGTCTCCGGAGCGGCGTGAATCACCTTCGCCCCGGCGTCCTGGTGCTGGCCCGGTCCCGCCATCGCCACCGAGATGATGTCGGCGCGCGCGCCCCGGCCCAACATGTAGACCGCGGGGTACTTCATCGTCAGTTTCGAACCCAGGTTGCCGTCGACCCACTCCATGGTCGCGTTCTCGTACGCGACGGCGCGCTTGGTCACCAGGTTGTAGACGTTGTGGGACCAGTTTTGGATGGTCGTGTAACGGCACTGGGCGCCTTCCTTGACAATGATCTCGACGACCGCGCTGTGCAAGGAATCGGTGGAATAGATGGGCGCGGTGCAGCCTTCGACGTAGTGCACCTTGCTGCCGGGCTCGCAGATGATCAGCGTCCGCTCAAACTGCCCCAAAAGCTCGGCGTTGATCCGGAAGTAAGCTTGCAGCGGGATTTCGACGACGGTGTTCTTGGGGACGTATACGAAACTGCCCCCGCTCCAGACTGCCGTGTTGAGCGCCGCAAACTTGTTGTCCGCCGCCGGAACCACGGTGCCGAAGTACTGCTTCACCAGCTCCGGGTACTCGCGCACCGCGGTATCGGTGTCGCAAAAGATGACGCCCTGCTCCTCCAGTTCCTTGCGCATGCTGTGATAGACGACCTCAGAGTCGTACTGCGCTGAAACGCCGGCAAGGAACTTGCGCTCCGCTTCGGGGATGCCCAACCGGTCGAAGGTGCGCTTGATGTCCTCAGGTACCTCGTCCCACGTGCGGCCCTGCCTGTCGGTAGGCCGGACGTAGTAGTAGATGTTATCGAAGTCGAGCTCGCTGAGGTCCCCTCCCCAGGTGGGCAGCGGCTTCGACTGGAATATCTCGTAGGCCTTGAGACGGATGTCGGTCATCCACCCCGGCTCGTTTTTCATCTCGGAGATGAGTTTAACGATTTCCCGGCTCAGGCCTTTCTCTGCTTTAAAGGTATAGTTCTCGGGGTCCCTAAACCCGTATTTATACTCAGTGCTCAGTTCGAGCTGGCTCTCTGCCATCTGTGCACAACCTCCCTTGAGGCGCCCCGACGAACGGCCGGGCCGGATAACCTACACGGAATCGGGCAACTGCTATGCAGCGGGTTGCGCAAGGCGCATCCACACGTTAGTTATAGGGTAATTCTTTCTACCCCAAACGTCAAGGTTGGTGGAAAGGGGTGGCAACGCGCCGTGGCCCGCATCCTCCTGGACATGGACGGCGTCCTCTGCAATCTGCTGGAGAAGTGGCTTGCCGTTTACAACGAAGAGTACCAAGACCGGCTGAGTGTGCAGGCGCTGCGAACATGGGGGCCTCACCGGTACGCCCGGGCCGGCAAGGCAGTGTACAAGTATCTGGCGCAGCCGGGCTTCTTCCGGGATCTCAAGCCCCTGCCCCACGCGGTGGAAGGGGCGCGCGCGTTAGTCGAACGGGGGCACGACGTCGTGATCGTCACCGCGGCCAAAAACGGGCACCGGGAAAAACTCGACTGGATCGAGGAGCACCTGCCCTTCATCGGCGTGCGCAACACGATCTTCGCCCATCGGAAGGAGCTGGTTCGCGGCGACGTCCTCTTCGACGACGCCCCCCACAACCTCCTCGCCTTTAAGGCGTACGGCCTCCCCGTCGCGATGGCCTACCCGTACAACGAAGGCGTCGACTGCCCCCGGGTCGCCGACTGGCCGTCCTTTCTCGCGCTGATCGACGCCCGTTTCAGCCCTGCCGCCTTGCCATAGGCGCGCCCTTCAATTAAGCTGGAGCTGTAACCGGCTGCGCCTCGCTGCCGGCCGAACGGCAAGCCGAAACCAACATCCGCGGAGGTGGCCCGCGATGGCCGTTACCGAAGAGCAGGTAAAAGAAGCGCTTTCCACCGTGATCGACCCGGAACTCGGCTTTAATATCGTCGATTTGGGGCTTGTCTACGATATCTTAATCGAAGGCTCGTCGGTCACC
>k87-1209495_pt1 | contig 20821 bp, 20 predicted proteins | sample MGYA00084031_6733416 | MGnify analysis MGYA00084031
CGCCCACCCCGTCCCTCCCGTCCGGGAGGCGAGGGGACGGGGTGGGCGGCCGGATCGCGCGGGCCGGAAATCACCTGGCCCTTCGTCGGCTTCGCCCGGTACAGTCGCGAGAGCGCTCTCACCGCGGGAGTCATGACATCCGCGCGCGGCCCGAGCAGTTCCACGCGGAAAGCAGGTGTCGACAGTGGCATGCCGTATCAGTGAGCTCGTGCTCAACTGCCATGACCCGGAGAGGCTGGCGCGGTTCTGGTGCGAGGTCCTGGACTTCGTAGAGCTCGACCGCGACGAGGACAGCATCGAGATAGGACCGCGCGAGGGGTTCGGCGGCCCGCAGCCGACGATCACCCTCAGCCGCACCGACGAGCCGAAGAACGGGGTCCTCCGGCTGCACTTCGACGTCAACGCCACCGACCGCGATCAGGACGCCGAACTGGAACGCCTCCTGGCCGCCGGGGCCAGACCCGTCGACATCGGCCAGACCGGGAAGGAGTCCTGGCACGTCCTCGCCGATCCCGAAGGGAACGAGTTCTGCTTGCTCAAGAGCCGCCTCAACCCGCTCTGACGGCTCTCGTCGGCGGCGAGACCCGAAGGTGGGGGATGCGCCGGCGATGCGCTCGCCCCGCGACGGCGGTACCGGTGCCGTCCGGTCCGGGTGGCCGCGGACGCGTGGCTCACCCGGCATCGCCGTCCCCCGCTCGTCCCGCCACCTCCCGGACCGGCCCGCGAATGCCGCCTGTCGCCGCCGAGCGGCGCGCCGTCGACCTCGTCGGAAGATCCGCGCCGAGAGCCAGGAACCGTCGCGTGACGCTCCCGGGCCGGATCGGGCGTAACCCGATCAGGCCTCGCCGGAGGTGAGACCGACCGGACAGGAGACCCCGGTTCCGCCCAGGCCGCAGTAGCCGTCGGGCACCCGGTGGAGGTACTGCTGGTGGTAGTCCTCGGCGAAGTAGAAGGGCGGGGCCGGGGCGATCTCCGTGGTGATGTCGGAGTACCCGGCGGCGGTGAGGACCTTCTGGTAGGCGTCACGGGACGCCTTGGCCGCCCTCTCCTGCTCCGGGGTGTGGTAGTAGATCGCGGAGCGGTACTGGGTGCCGATGTCGTTGCCCTGGCGCATGCCCTGCGTGGGGTCGTGGGCCTCCCAGAAGACCTTCAGCAGTTCCTCGTAGGTGACCTTGGCGGGGTCGTAGACGACGCGCACGACCTCGGCGTGGCCGGTGAGGCCGGTGCAGACCTCCTCGTAGGTGGGGTTGGGGGTGTACCCCCCCTGGTAGCCCACGGCGGTGGTGATGACGCCGGGTGTCTGCCAGAACTTGCGCTCCGCGCCCCAGAAGCAGCCGAGGCCGAAGTCGGCGATCTCGGCGTGTGCCGGGTACGGCGGGGTGAGAGGCGTGCCGAGTACCAGGTGCCGCTCGGGAACCGGCATGGGAGTGTCCCGGCCGGGGAGGGCGTCCTCCGCGCTCACCATGGTCGTCTTGTGCCTACCGAACAGCCAGCCCATCGTGCGTCCACCTCCTCTGCCCAGGATTCCGGGCGTCACCGGAGGAACCAGCCGAGCCTCCGGATTGTTCCCTACGGGAATGCCGTCCTCCTCTCCGCCGCGCGTCGACCGCCGCCCGGGGAGGCCGCCCGGGCCGCGGAAGGGCTTGCGGACGGCTCGGAGCCTTCCTGCTTGGCGAAGACGGCTCGGGGCAGGCGGGCCTGGGAGAGCCCGCGGGTCACCGGCCGCCCGGCTGCCGTCCGCCACCGGGAATCCGTACGGCGGGGAGCGGCGAAGGGGCGGCCACCGATCCGCCCGGTTACGGGCGCGCGGACGCCACGGTCTGCGGGTGATCGGGTTCCGACAGCCCGAGGCGCCGAGGAGCGGCGGTCGCACCGCATCAATTAAGGATCTCTAAATAGCAAGCGAAACCATCCTTAATTGCCCCGAAAGGGTGTCAGGAGCAAAAATAGCGGACATGCCTGATGAACACCGCCGTGGTCTTCTCTACGGCGTCCTGGCCTACACCATGTGGGGCGTCTTCCCCCTCTACTGGCCCCTGCTCGAACCGAGCACGCCCGTGGAGATCCTCGCGCACCGGATGGTGTGGTCGCTCGTCGCCGTACTGGCGATCCTCGCGCTCCGGCGCCACTGGTCCTGGTTTCTCCCCCTGGTACGGCAACCGCGCACCATGGCCCTCCTGGGACTCGCGGGGTTGATCATCGCGGTGAACTGGGGCACCTACATCTTCGCCGTCAACACCGGCCGGGTGGTGGAAAGCGCCCTCGGCTACTTCATCAATCCGCTGGTCAGCGTGGTCTTCGGCGTGCTGCTGCTCCGTGAACGGCTGCGCCGCTGGCAGTGGGTGGCGGTCGGCCTCGGCGCGGTGGCCGTGGTCGTGCTGACCGTCGACTACGGCAGGCCGCCCTGGATCGCCCTGGTGCTGGCGATGTCCTTCGGCACCTACGGCCTGGTCAAGAAGAAGGCGAACGTGGGAGCCGCGGAAAGCCTGACGATGGAATCGCTGGTACTGCTCGTACCCGCCCTGGCGTACCTGGGGACGCTGGAGGCGTCCGGTACGGCGAGCTTCGGCGCCCACGGCATCGGCCACACGCTGATGCTGCTCTCCTCCGGGATCGTGACCGCCGTTCCCCTGCTGTGCTTCTCCGCGGCCGCGATCCGCATCCCCCTGACGGTGATCGGACTGCTGCAGTACATCGCACCCGTGCTGCAGTTCCTGTGCGGCGTGCTGATCGTGCGCGAGGCGATGCCCGTCGGCCGGTGGATCGGCTTCGCCATCGTATGGGTGGCGCTGGCCGTCTTCACCTGGGAAGGCCTGCGGCACGCCCACCACACGCGCCGCGAAGAGCAGCGCCGCCTGGCACACGCCACCCGCTGAAAGGCTCCAGACGGCCCGAACCCCCGGGCCGGGAAGAGGGCCCGGGGGAGACGGTTTTCAGCCGGAACGGGCCACCACGTAATCGCACAGGGCCATGAACGCGGCCTTGGCGGGGATGTCGGGCAGCCCGGCGAGGTCCTCACGGGCGCGGTCGGCCCAGCGGACGAGCTCCAGCCTGGCCCGATCCATCGCGGGGTGGGCCCGCAGCAGCTCCAGCGCCTCGTCGAGGTTCTCCTCCGGGACCGGCCCGGACAGCAGCGTGTGGAGTCTGGACGGCCCGCCGTCGGCCAGCACGTACAGCACGGGCAGCGTACGGACGCCCTCACGCAGATCCGTGCCGGGCGTCTTGCCGCTCTCACTCGACGAGGACGCGACGTCCAGCAGGTCGTCGCCGAGCTGCCAGGCCACCCCGATGGCCTCGCAGGCGCGGGTCACCCGGTCGACGACGTCGGCGGGGGCACCCGCCAGCATGGCGCCGAACCGACCCGAGGTGGCGATCAGCGAACCGGTCTTGTCGGCGAGCACCCGGATGTAGTGCTCGATCGGGTCGTCGCCGGGACGCGGCCCGGTCGTCTCCCGGATCTGACCGCTCACCAGACGCGAGAACGTCTGCGCCTGAATCCTGATCAGCTCGGGGCCGAGATCGGCCAGGATCTCAGACGCCTGGGCGAACAGGTAGTCGCCGGTGAGGATCGCCACCGTGTTGTCCCAGCGGGCGTTGGCCGACGGCGATCCCCGGCGCACCCTGGCCTCGTCCATGACGTCATCGTGGTAGAGAGTCGCCAGGTGGGTCAGCTCGATCACCACGGCGCCGGGCACCACGCCCGGCGCCGCGGCGTTGCCGAACTGCGCGGCCAGCAGCACGAGCATCGCTCGGAACCGCTTGCCGCCGGCTTCGATCAGATGCCGGGATGCCTCGGTGATGAAGGCGTCCTCGCTCTCCACCGAGGAGCGCAGCATCTTCTCGACCGCCGCAAGCCCAGCCGCGATGTCCTCTGACAACCGCTCGTCGATGAAAGGCAGGTCAACAACGGGCGGCGCGGCCATACAACGATCCCCTTACCGGACGAACAACGTCGAAGCCGCCTGGCCGGCGAGCTCCAGCACAGGCTCGGGGTAGACCCCGAGCACTACGGTAGCGGCCACGGCGACGGCGACGACGGCCGCGGTCCCCACACTGGGGATCGCCACCGTCGGGCCGTCCGGCGCCGGCTCGCTGAAGAACATCAGCACGATCACCCGGACGTAGAAGAACGCGGCGATCGCCGAGCTCAGCACACCGATGACGACCAGCGCCGTCGCCCCGCTCTGCACCGCCGGCGCGAACACCGCGTACTTGCCGAAGAAGCCGGAGGTCAGCGGAATTCCGGCGAACGCCAGCAAGAGGAACGCGAACGTGCCCGCCAGGAACGGCGACCGCTTGCCGAGCCCCGCCCAGCGCGACAGGTGCCCGGCCTCGCCACCGGCGTCACGCACCATCGTGACGATCGCGAACGCGCCCACCGTGGCCAGCCCGTAAACCAGCAGGTAGAACAGGATGCCGGACAGCGCCTCGGCGTTCTGCTGCCGCTCGCCGACGGCCACGACGCCGATCAGCAGGAAGCCCGCGTGCGCGATCGAGGAGTAGGCCAGCATGCGCTTGATGTCGGTCTGGGTGATGGCCAGGACGGCACCCACCAGCATGGTGAGGATCGCCACACCCCACATGACCGGCTGCCAGGTCCACTCCATGCCGCCCAGCGCCACCCAGAACACACGCAGCACCGCGCCGAACGCGGCGACGAGCGTGCCGGAGGCCATCAGAGCGGTGATCGGGGTGGGCGCGCCCTGGTAGACATCGGGCTTCCACGCCTGGAACGGCGCTGCACCGATCTTGAAGAACAGGCCCACACCGAGCAGGGCCATGCCGATCAGCAGCAGGGTGTCCTGGTTACCGACCCGGCTCAACGCCTCGTCGATGCCCGCCAGATCGACGGTGCCGGCGTAGCCGTACACCATCGCCATGCCGTACAGGAAGACGGCGGAGGAGAAGGCGCCGAGCAGGAAGTACTTCATCGACGCCTCCTGAGAGAGCAGACGGCGACGACGCGCCAGCCCGCACAGGAGGTACAGCGGCAGCGACATGACCTCGAGGGCCACGAACATGATCAGCAAGTCGTTGGCCGCCGCGAAGAGCATCATGCCGCCGACCGCGAACAGCGCCAGCGGGTAGATCTCGGTGTGCGCGCCCTTGGCGGCCGCGGCGTCCTCCTCTGCCGAACCGGGAATGCTCGCCGCCTGGCCGATGAACTGGTAGTCGTCGTTGATGAGCAGCACGCTCACGAACGACAGCAGCAGGATGGCCGCCCAGATGAACATGGCCGGCCCGTCCACGGCGATGGCACCCATGGCCGACGCCGACGTGGGCACGCCCTCCCCGGTCGCCTGGACGACGATCAAAACGATCGCCCCGAGCAGCGACAGCAGGGTCAGCGGCATGTGCACCGCCTTGCGGAGGTACTGCGGTGCCAGCGCCTCTACCAGCACGCCCACGACGGCGGCGCCGAAGACGAGCAGCATCGGCATGAGGCGCGCATACTCGATCGACGGCGGTTCGATGCCGTTCACTCGCCGGTCCCTTCCTGCTCGGCGACGGGCGTCCCCGGCCCGGACTCATTGACTGAGACGTTGGCCAGCGTCGTGCCCACCGCGGGATTGATCACGTCTAGCAGCGGCTTGGGGAAGAGGCCGAAACCGATGAGCAGCGCGATCAGCGGCGCGATCACCAGCCTCTCCCTGATGTTGAGGTCCTTCATCCCGCTGACGGCCTCGGTCGCCGGGCCGCCCGCCACCCGCTTGTACATCCACAGGACGTAGATCGCGGCGAGGATGACACCGGTGGTGGCGATGACCGCGGGAACGATGTAGTTGACCCCCTCGACAGCGTTGCTGGAGAAGGTGCCGACCAGCACCATCAGCTCGCTCACGAACGGCGACAGGCCGGGCAGCGACAGCGCCGACAGGCCGGCGATCAAGAACGCCCCGGCCAGCACCGGCGCCACCTTCTGCACACCGCCGTAGTCGGCGATGTAGGCCGAGCCCCTGCGGTAGATCAGGAATCCGGCGATCAGGAACAGCGCGCCGGTCGAGAAGCCGTGGTTGACCATGTAGAGCGTGGCGCCGGCGGCGGAGGTCTGCGTCATGGCGAACACGCCCAGCGCGATGAACCCGAAGTGCGAGACCGACGTGTAGGCGATGAGCCGCTTCATATCGGTCTGGCCGATCGCGACGATCGCGCCGTAGACGATGCCGACGACCGCGAGCACCAGGACCAGCGGGGTGAAGAACTTGGAGGCGTCCGGGAACAGCTCCAAGCACAGGCGGAGCATCCCGTAGGTGCCGACCTTGTCCAGCACGCCGACCAGCAGCACCGCGGCCCCGGCGGGCGCCTGCGCCGCGGCGTCGGGCAGCCAGGTGTGGAACGGCCACAGCGGCGCCTTGATGGCGAAGGCGATGAAGAAGCCGAGGAACAGCCACTTCTGCGTGGTCGGGTCGATCTGCGCCTTGAGGAGGTCGGTGAACAGGAACGAACCGTTACCCACCCCGTACAGCGCGATCACCGCGACCAGCATCAGCAGGCCGCCGAAAAGCGAGTAGAGCAGGAACTTGACCGCCGCGTAGGACCGCTGCGCCCCGCCGTAGGACCCGATCATGAAGTACATCGGGATCAGCATCGCCTCGAAGAAGACGTAGAACAGGAAGACGTCGGTCGCCGCGAAGACGCCGATCATCATCGCTTCGAGGACGAGCAGCAGCGAGAAGTAGGTCTTCACCGACCGCTTCGGCGGGTTGTCCGCGCCGGTGCCGTCGGCGTCGTGCCAGGAGGCCAGGATCACGATCGGCACCAGCACCGCCGAGAGCGCGATCAACACCAGCGCGACGCCGTCCACGGCCACGGCGTAGTGCACGCCGAAGCTGGGGATCCACGAGTAGGTCTCCTCGAACGCCCAGCGTCCGTCGGTCAGCGGGACGCTGCCCCGCCAGAACATGAACGTCATCGCCAGCGTCAGCGCCAGCACGACGAGAGAGACCAGCAACGCTAGCTGCTTGACGGCTCGGTCGCTCCCCTTGGGCAGGAGCGCCACGCCGATCGCGCCCAGTACGGGCACGGCCATCAGTGTCGTAAGCCAGGGCATCAGATGTTCCCTACGAGGAGCAGAGCGCCGGCCACCACGGCAGCGCCGAAGAGGATGGACAACGCGTAGCTTCTGGCGAAGCCGTTCTGCAGGCGACGCAGTCGTCCAGAGGTTCCGCCGACCGCCGCGGCGAGGCCGTTGACCACGCCGTCCACACCGCGGTTGTCGAAGAACACCGCCAGGCGGGTCAGCCACTGGCCGGGACGCATGAGCAGCGACTCGTTGATGGCGTCGCCGTACAGGTCACGCCGGGCGAGGTTGGTGAGGAACGAACCGCGCGGGGCCACGACGGGCACCTCGGCCCTGCCGTACTTCATCCACGCGATCGCGGCGCCCACGGCGACCAGCGCCAGCGTGCTCAGCCCGGGGACGCTGACGAAGTGGAAGGCGGGCATCTCCTCCGGCGCGGGGCCGCCCACGGCCGGAGCGAGCCAGCGCATGAACGTGTTGTTCAGCACCAGGTAGCCGCCGAGGAAGACGGAGCCGATCGACAGGATGATCAGCGGCCAGGTCATCACCTGCGGCGATTCGTGCGGCTTGACGCCGTCGTCCCAGCGCCGCTCGCCGAAGAAGGTCATGAAGACCATCCGCGACATGTAGAAGCCGGTGATGCCCGCGCCGAGCACGGCCAGCCAACCGAGGATCGGGCTGTGCTCCATCGCGGTCTCGATGATGCCGTCCTTGGTGAAGTAACCGGACAGCAGCGGGAAACCGATGATCGCCAGGTAGCCGATGAAGAAGGTGGCGAAGGTGATCGGGAGCACCTTGCGCAGCCCGCCGTAGCGGCGCATGTCCACCTCGTCGTTCATGGCGTGCATGATCGACCCGGCGCCGAGGAACAGGTTGGCCTTGAAGAAGCCGTGCGTGATCAGGTGGGCGATCGCGAACGTGTACCCCACCGGGCCCAGGCCCGCGCCGAGCATCATGTAGCCGATCTGCGACATGGTCGAGCCGGCCAGGCCCTTCTTGATGTCGTCCTTGGCGGTACCGATGATCGCACCGGCGAGCAGGGTGGCGACACCGACGATGGTGACGACGAGCGCGGCGGTGGACCCCACGGGGAAGAACGCCACGCCGGACCGGACCACCAGGTAGACGCCGGCGGTGACCATCGTGGCCGCGTGGATGAGCGCGGAGACGGGGGTCGGGCCCTCCATCGCGTCCAACAGCCAGGACTGCAGGGGCAGCTGGGCCGACTTACCGCACGCGCCGAGCAGAAGGAGCAGGCCGATCGCGGTGAGGACGCCCTGCGAGGGCGCGTCCGCACCGGTGGCCTTGGCGAAGACGTCGGCGAAGGCGAAGGAGCCCAGGTGGGTCCAGATCATGAAGATGGCCAGCAGGAGGCCGAAGTCACCGACGCGGTTGACGATGAACGCCTTCTGCGCGGCGGTCGCCGCGGACGGCTTGTACTGCCAGAAGCCGATGAGCAGGTAGGACGCGAGGCCGACGCCCTCCCAGCCGATGAACAGCCCGATGTAGTTGTCGGCCAGCACGAGCAGCAGCATCGCGGCGACGAACAGGTTCAGGTATCCGAAGAACCTGCGCCGCCCCGGGTCGTGCGCCATGTAGCCGATCGAGTAGATGTGGATCAGCGAGCCGACACCGGTGATCAGCAGGGCGAAGGAGATCGACAGCTGGTCGACCAGCAGCCCCATGTCGACCATGCCGGGAATGAACTCATACAGCCCGACTCTCATCCGCCGCTGCTCAGCGGGCAGCCCGAGCAACTGGGTGAAGGCGAGGACCGCCAGCACGAAGGACGCCAGCGACATGACCACGCCGAGGAGGTGGCCCCAGCGGTCGGTACGGCGCCCGCCCAGCAGCAGGATCGCGGCCCCCAGCAATGGGAGCGCGATCATCAGCCAGGCGACCCCGACCGCGCCTCCGGAGGCGTTGTAGATCTCAGCCGTATTCACTGGCACCCCAATTAGTTCTTCAACAGGTTGGCGTCATCCACGGACGTCGACCTGCGCGTCCGGAAGATCGTGATGATGATGGCCAGGCCGACCACGACCTCGGCTGCGGCCACCACCATCACGAAGAACGCGATGAGCTGGCCGTCCAGGTTGCCGTGCTGGCGGGCGAAGGCGACGAACGCGAGGTTGCAGGCGTTGAGCATCAGCTCCACGCACATGAAGATCACGATCGCGTTGCGCCGCACGAGAACGCCGATGGCGCCGATGGAGAACAGCAGCGCCGAGAGCACCAGGTAATGCGTGGTCACTTCTTCTCCTCCTCGACCGCTTGCCTGATGGCCTCGGCGAGCCTGGGATCCTCGGGCAGCCGGCCCTCGGTCACGTCGTGCCGGGCGACGACCCGGTTCACCGACAGCTCCGACACCGTACCGTCGGGCAGAAGGGCCGGCATGTCGCTGGCGTTGTTCCTGGCGTAGACGCCAGGACCGGGCAGCGGTGTCGGACGCCCGCTGATGAACCGGGCCCGGGAGATGTCCTTCTGCGTGGGCTTCTCACGGGTGCGCTCGCGGTGCGCCAGCACCATCGCGCCGAGCGCGGCCGTGATCAGCAGAGCCGAGGCGACCTCGAACGCGAAGACGTGCCGGGTGAAGATGAGCCGCGCCAGCGCGGGAACGTTGCCGCCGGCCGCCTGCGTGGCCTCGCCGAGCCCGACCGGATCGGCGATCACCGCCTGGCCGATGGCCAGAGCCAGCAGCACGGCGAAGCCGAGCCCGGCCACCGCCGCCCAGAAACGCTGCCCCCGGATCGTCTCCACCAGCGAGTCGCGGGAGTCCACGCCGACCAGCATCAGCACGAACAAGAACAGCATCATGACGGCGCCGGTGTAGACGATGATCTGCACCGCCGCCAGGAAGGGCGCGTCCTGGATCGCGTACAGCACCGCCAGGGAGATCATGACCACGCCGAGCATGAGCGCGCAGTAGACCGCCCTACGGCTGAAGACGAGTCCGAGCGCGGCGGACACCGAGACGACCGCGAGCACCCAGAACGTGATGGTCTCACCCATTGTCGCGTCCAAGACGGTAGTAGTCCTCTTCGGTCTCTCCGAGGCGCATCGGGTGCGGCGGCGCTTCCATGCCGGGTGCGAGCGGCGCCAGCAGCATCTCCTTGGTGTAGATGAGACTCTCCCTGCTGGAGTCGGACAGCTCGAACTCGTTCGTCATGGTCAGCGCCCGGGTCGGACACGCCTCGATGCACAGGCCGCACAGGATGCACCGCAGATAGTTGATCTGGTACGTGCGGCCGTACCGCTCACCCGGGGAGTACCGCTCGGTCTCGGTGTTGTCCGCGGCCTCGACGTAGATCGCGTCCGCCGGACACGCCCACGCGCACAGCTCGCAGCCGACGCACTTCTCCAGCCCGTCGGGCCACCGGTTGAGCTGGTGGCGGCCGTGGAACCGGGGCGCGGTGGGCCGCTTCTCCTCGGGATACTGAACCGTCGCGGGCTTCTTGAACATGTGGTGGAAGACCACCCCGAAGCCCTTGACGGGGTTGAGCCAATCAGTTGCTCCCACTGGGAACCTCCTTGCGCCCCGCACCGTGGTAGTGCGGCAAGTCCAGCGGCGGCACCGGGAAGCCACCCGCTTCGGGTTCCTCTCGGAACCGCTCGTAGTCGGCCTCGATCTGCGCGGCCTTCTCCTCGCGGCGGCGCTGGAGCACGGTGTCGAAGCGGAACCAGATCGCCAGAGCACCGGCGAGGATGATCGCCGCGAGGGTGAAGACGATACCGCGCTGCTCGTCGGTCACCACGCGGGTGGCCCGGACCGCGGCGACCAGCAGGATCCAGCCGAGGTTCAGCGGGATCAGGACCTTCCACCCGAAGGCCATGAGCTGGTCGTAGCGGATACGCGGCAGCGAGGCCCTGACCCAGATGAAGCAGGCGAAGACCAGGACCAGCTTGATGAAGAACCACAGCATCGGCCACCAGCCGACGTTCGCGCCCTCCCACAGGGAGATCGGCCACGGCGCGCGCCAGCCGCCGAGGAACAACGTGATCGACAGCGCGGAGACCGTGAACACGTTGACGTACTCGGCCAACATGATCAGGGCGAACTTCAGGGAGGACGAGTACTCGGTCTGGAAGCCGCCGACCAGCTCCCCTTCGCCCTCGGGCAGGTCGAAGGGGATGCGGTTGGTCTCGCCGAACATCGTGATCACGTAGATCAGGAACGACGGCAGCAGCAGGATCGCGTACCACGAGGGCAGGTGGATGGTGATCCCGCCGATCTCGAAGCTGGAGCCGTGCGCCTGGGCGGCCACGATCTCGGAGGTGGACAGCGTGCCGGCGAACAGGAACACGGCGACGAACGACAGGCCCATCGCGATCTCGTAGGAGACCACCTGCGCGCTGGAACGCAGACCGCCGAGGATCGCGTACGGCGAGCGGGACGACCACCCGGCGAGCACGATGCCGTACACGCCGATCGACGCCATGGCCAGCACGAACAGCACGGCGACCGGCAGGTCGGTGAGCTGCAGCGGCGTCTCCACGCCGAACATGGAGACCGTCGGCCCGAACGGGATGATGGAGAAGGCCAGGAACGCCGGGACCGCCAGGATGATCGGGGCCAGCATGTAGAGGACCTTGTCCACCGTGCGCGGGATCAGGTCCTCCTTCAGGCCCATCTTCAAGCCGTCGGCCACCGACTGCAGCAGACCGAACTTACCGGCCCGGTTGGGGCCGTAGCGGTGCTGCATCCGCGCGATCACCTTGCGCTCCATCCACACGCCGAACACCACGCCCAGCATGAGGAAGACGAAGATGAACACCGCCTTGATGATGGTGATCCACAGCGGGTCCTTGCCGAAGTCGGCCAGGGTCGGCCCCTCCGGCGCGGCAACCAGCAGCACAGGACTCATGACGCGCTCCCGATCTTTACGATGTCGCCGGCCGTCGCGCACAGGTCCCGGTTCACCGAGCAACCGGCGGAGTTCGCCGGGAGCCAGACGACGCGGTCGGGCAGATCCGCGATCCGGACGGGCAGGCTAACCGTGCCCTGTGCCGTCGTCACGTTCAGCTTGTCGCCGTCGGCGACGCCGACCTCGGCCGCCGTGGCCTCCGACACCAGCGCCTCGCCCGGCCGGGCGGTGCCCGCGAGGTACGGCTCGCCGTCCTGCATGCGGCCGTCGTCGAGCAGCAGGTGCCAGGTGGCGAGCAGCGCCTCGCCCTCGCGCGGCTTGACGCCCTTGCGCGGGGTGGCGGTGGGGGCCGGGGCCCGTTCGCCCTTCCAGGAACCGAGCTCGCTCAGCTCGCGGCGGACGGCCGCGGGGTCGGGCAGACCGAGGTGCACGTCCATGTGGTCGGCGATGGCGGAGATCGCCCGCAGGTCGCTCAGCACGCCCGGGGCGTCCAGGATCGCCTTGAACGAGCGGCCGCGGCCCTCCCAGTTGACGAACGTGCCGCCCTTCTCGGCGGTGGTGGCCACCGGGAGCACGACGTCGGCGCGGTCGGTGACGGCGCTGGCCCGCTGCTCCAGGCTGACGATGAACGGGGTGTTCTCCAGCGCGGTCAGCACGGCCTCGGAGTCGGGCAGGTCGTAGGGGTCCACCCCGGCGATGACCAGGGCGTCCAGTTCCTCGTTGAGCGCGGCGGAGAGGATGCCCGCGGTGTCCCGGCCCGGCGTGGCGGGCAGGTCGGCGACGTTCCAGACGCGGGCGACCTCGGCCCGGGCCTTCTCGTCGGTCACGGGACGGCCGATGGGCAGCAGGTTGGGCAGTGCACCGGCCTCCAGCGCGCCACGCTCACCGGCCCGGCGCGGCACCCAGGCGAGCCGGGCGCCGGTCTCGCGGGCCAGCCGCAGCGCCGCGGTGAGCGCACCGGGCACGCCGGCCAGCCGCTCCCCGACCATGATGACCGCTCCGGGCTGGCTGAGCGCCTCGACCACGGTGGCGTCCAGGTTGCCCAGAGCCTCGGCCTCGGCACCGGGGAGGGTGCGCAGCAGAGTGCCGTTCATCTTGGTCAGGCCGGGGGTGGCGAACGGGGCGAGCGAGAACACCTTCAGACCCCGCTTGCGCATGCCCTTACGCAGCCGCAGGAAGACGATCGGCGACTCCTCCTCGGGCTCGAAGCCCGCGAGCAGCACCGCCGGCGCCTTCTCCAGGTCGTTGTAGGAGGTCTCGATCCCGTGGCCGGCGACGGCGTGCGCGAGGAACTGCGCCTCTTCGGCCGAGTGCACCCGGGCCCGGAAGTCGATGTCGTTGGTACGCAGGGCGATCCGGGCGAACTTGGCGTAGGCGTAGGCGTCTTCGACGGTGAGCCGGCCGCCGACCAGCACGCCCGCCTTGCCGCGGGCGCGGGCCAGGCCCTCGGCCGCGGCCGCGAGGGCATCCGGCCACGAGGTGGGGACGAGCTTGCCGTTCTCGTCGCGGACCAGCGGGGTGCGCAGGCGGTCGGGCTGGGTGGCGTAGGCGAAGGCCCAGCGGCCCTTGTCGCAGTTCCACTCCTCGTTGACCTGCGGGTCGTTGCCGGCCAGACGGCGCAGGATCTTGCCCCTGCGGTGGTCGGTGCGCAGGTCGCAGCCGCTGGCGCAGTGCTCGCAGGCGCTCGGCGAGGAGACCAGGTCGAACGGCCGGGCGCGGAAGCGGTAGGCCGCTCCGGTGAGGGCGCCGACCGGGCAGATCTGAATGGTGTTGCCGGAGAAGTAGGACTGGAACGGCTCGCCGTCGGCCGCCCTCACCTGCTCCTTGGCGCCGCGCTCGAAGAACTGGATGAGCGGGTCCCCGGCGATCTGGTCGGAGAAGCGGATGCACCTTGCGCACTGGATGCACCGCTCACGGTCCAGCAGCACCTCGGTGGACAGCGGGATGGGCTTTTCGAAGGTGCGCTTGGTCTCCGTGAAGCGGGACTCGCCCTGCCCGTTGGACATCGCCTGGTTCTGCAGCGGGCATTCACCGCCCTTGTCGCAGACCGGGCAGTCCAGCGGGTGGTTGATGAGCAGCAGCTCCATGACGCCGCGCTGCGCCTTCTCCGCGACCGGGCTGGTCAGCTGCGTGTGGACGACCATGCCCTCGGTGCACACGATGGTGCAGGAGGCGGCGGGCTTGGGCATGCCCTCGATGGTGACCAGGCACTGGCGGCAGGCACCCACCGGGTCGAGGAGGGGGTGATCGCAGAACCTGGGGATCTGGATGCCCAGCAGCTCGGCGGCCCGGATCAGCAAGGTGCCCTTGGGCACGCTGATCTGGAATCCGTCGATGGTCAGCGTGACCAGCTCGACGGGCTGTTCCACGGGGCCCTGGGCGGGTGTCTGGACGGTCATGCATTCCCCCACACGGTGGATGCCGCGGGATCGAACGGGCAGCCGCCGATCTCGAAGTGCTTGAGGTATTCGTCGCGGAAGTACTTCACCGAGGAGTGGATCGAGCTCGTCGCGCCGTCACCGAGGGCGCAGAAGGAACGGCCGAGGATGTTGTCGGCGATGTCGGTGATCGTCGCGAGGTCCTCTTCGGTCCCCTGGCCCTTCTCCAGACGGGCGAGCACCTGCTTGAGCCAGTAGGTGCCCTCGCGGCAGGGGGTGCACTTACCGCAGGACTCGTGCGCGTAGAACTCGGTCCACCGCAGTACGGCGCGGACCACGCAGGTGGTCTCGTCGAAGATCTGCAGGGCACGGGTGCCGAGCATGGACCCGTTCGCGCCGACCGATTCGAAGTCCAGCGGGACGTCGAGGTGTTCGGCGGTGAAGATGGGCGTGGAGGAGCCTCCGGGGGTCCAGAACTTCAGCTCGTGCCCGGCGCGGATACCGCCGGCCATGTCCAGCAGCTCGCGCAGGGTGATGCCGAGCGGCGCCTCGTACTGACCCGGCCGGGTGACGTGGCCGCTCAGCGAGAAGATGCCGAAGCCCTTGGACTTCTCGGTGCCCATCCCGGCGAACCAGTCGGCGCCGTTGGCGATGATGCTGGGCACGGTCGCCACCGACTCGGCGTTGTTGATCACGGTGGGGCAGGCGTAGAGGCCGGCCACCGCGGGGAAGGGCGGCTTGAGCCGGGGCTGGCCGCGGTATCCCTCAAGCGAGTCGAGCAGCGCGGTCTCCTCGCCGCAGATGTAGGCGCCGGCGCCGCTGTGCACCACCAGCTCCAGGTCGTAGCCGGAGCCGAAGATGTTCGACCCGAGGAAGCCGTTCTCGTAGGCCTCCTCCACGGCGGCGCGCAGCCGGCGGATGACGTGCAGCACCTCGCCTCGGACGTAGATGAAGGCGTGGTTGGCGCGGATCGCGTAGGAGGTGATGATGGCGCCCTCGATCAGCGCGTGCGGGTTGGCCATCATCAGCGGGATGTCCTTGCACGTGCCGGGCTCGGACTCGTCGGCGTTCACCACCAGGTAGTGCGGCTTGCCGTCCCCCTGGGGGATGAAGCCCCACTTCATGCCGGTGGGGAAGCCCGCGCCACCGCGTCCGCGCAGGCCGGCGTCCTTGACGGTCTGGATGATGGCGTCGGGGTCCATCTCCAGGGCCTTGCGGGCCGCGGCGTAGTCGCCGCCGTAGCCGGCGAGGGTGAAGGAATCGGCGCGGTCCCAGTTGGCGGTGAGGACCGGGGTCAACGTGGTCATTCCGCCTTCTCCTCCGGCTTCTTCTCGGCGCCTTTCTGCGGAGCCGTCCAGCCGTTGGCCTTGGCGAGCTTCAGCCCTTCGAGGGAGGGACCGCCGGCCGAGGGGCCCTCACCGGCCAGGCCGTCGGACAGGCCCGCGAGTACCCGGGCGGCCTCCTTGAAGGTGCACAGCTTCCTCGGCCCACGGGTGGGCGCGACGTCCTTGCCGTCCCGCAGGTCGTCCACCAGCTGCTTGGCGGACTGGGGAGTCTGGTTGTCGAAGAACTCCCAGTTCACCATCATCACGGGGGCGTAGTCGCAGGCGGCGTTGCACTCGATCCGCTCCAGCGAGATCTTGCCGTCCGGGGTCGTCTCGTCGTGGCCGACGCCGACGTGCTCGGACAGCTCCTCCCAGATCTGGTCGCCGCCCATCACCGCGCACAGCGTGTTGGTGCACACGCCGATGTGGTACTCACCGGCGGGCTTGCGGCGGTACATCGTGTAGAAGGTGGACACGGCGACGACCTCGGCCTTGGTCAGGCCGAGCATCTCGGCGCAGAACTCCTGGCCGTCATCGGAGACGTAGCCGTCCTCCGCCTGCACCAGGTGCAGCAGCGGCAGCAGCGCCGAGCGCGGGCGCGGGTAGCGCCCGATGATCTCCTTGGCGTCGCGTTCCAGACGCTCACGGACTTCCGGCGAGTACGTCACCGGTCCACACCTCCCATGACGGGGTCGAGCGAGGCGATGGCCGAGATCACGTCGGCGACCATGCCCCCCTCGCAGGTCGCGGGGATCGCCTGCAGATTTGTGAACGACGGGTCCCGGAAGTGCACGCGGTAGGGGCGGGTACCCCCGTCGCTGACCACGTGCGCGCCGAGCTCGCCGCGGGGGGACTCGACCGCGGCGTACGCCTGCCCGGCCGGTACCCGGAAGCCCTCGGTCACCAGCTTGAAGTGGTGAATCAGGGCCTCCATCGAGCTGCCCATGATATGCGCGATGTGGTCAGGGGAGTTACCGAACCCGTCCGGACCGAGCGCGAGCCGCGAGGGCCAGCCGATCTTCTTGTCTTCGATCATCACCGGCTTGCCCTTCAGTTCCGGGCTGGAGAGCCGGTCGAGCGCCTGGGCGATGATCTTGACGGATTCCTCCATCTCGGCCATGCGCACCAGGTAGCGGCCGTAGACGTCGCACGTCTTCTCGGTCGGCACGTCGAACTCGTAGGTCTCGTAGCCGCAGTAGGGCTGAGACTTACGCAGGTCCCAGGGCAGGCCGGCGGCGCGCAGCACGGGACCGGTGACGCCGAGGGCCATGCAGCCGGCGAGGTCGAGGTAGGCGACGTCCTTCGTCCGGCGCAGGTAGGCGGGGTTCTCGTCGAGGAGCTTGCGCATCTCCTTGATGGCCTTGGGCATCTCCTTGACGAACTCGCCGACCTTGTCGACCGCGCCGGCGGGCAGGTCGACCGAGACGCCGCCCGGCCGGATGTAGGCCATGTTCATGCGCAGGCCGGTGATGTACTCGAACAGGTCGAGCACCTTCTCACGCTCGCGCAGGCCGAACAGGAACGGCGTGGTGGCGCCCAGCTCCATGCCGAAGGTGGCCACCGCCATCATGTGCGAGGAGATGCGGTTCAGCTCGCTCATCATGACCCGGATGACCTGGGCCCGCTCCGGGACGCGGTCGGTGATGTCGAGCAGCTTCTCCACGGCCATGCAGTAGGCCAGCTCGTTGAAGATGGGCGAGAGGTAGTCCATCCGGGTGACGAACGTGGTGCCCTGCGTCCACGTCCGGTATTCCATGTTCTTCTCGATACCGGTGTGGAGGTACCCGACCACCGGCCTGGCCTCGGTCACCGTCTCGCCGTTGAGGGTGAGGATCAGCCGCAGCACGCCGTGGGTGGAGGGGTGCTGGGGCCCCATGTTGACGACGAGCTGCTCGTCCTGGGCGGTGCCGCTGACCTCCTTGACCAGCTCGTCCCAGTCCTGACCGGTGACGGTGAACACCCGGCCCTCGGTCGCCTCGTCGTACGACGTGCTCATGAGTAGGACCTCCTGTGCTCGGGCGAGGGAACCTTGGCGCCGCGGTACTCGACCGGGATGCCGCCCAGCGGGTAGTCCTTGCGCTGGGGGTGCCCCTCCCAGTCATCGGGCATCTGGATGCGGGTGAGAGCCGGGTGACCGTCGAAGACGATGCCGAAGAAGTCGTACGCCTCGCGTTCGTGCCAGTCGTGCGTGGGGTAGACCTCGACCGTGGAAGGAATGTGCGGATCGGCGTCGGGACAGCTCACCTCGATCCGCACCCGACGGTTGTGGGTGATCGAACACAAGTGGTAGACCGCGTGCAGCTCGGCGCCGGTGTCGTGCGGGTAGTGCACGCCCGACACGCCGAGCGACAGCTCGAAGCGCAGGGCGGGGTCGTCGCGCAGGTGGCGCAGCACCTCGACTATGCGCTCGCGCTTGACGTGGATGGTCAGCTCGCCGCGGTCGACCACGACACGCTCGACCGCGTCGGACAGGTCGTCGCCGAGGGCCCGCTCCAGCGCGTCGGCCACCTCGTCGAAGTACCCTCCGTAGGGCCGGGGCGAGGAGACCTTCGGCGCGCGCCGTATGACGAGACCGCCGTAGCCGGAGGTGTCGCCGCTGTCGGGGGCACCGAACATGCCCCTGCGGACCACCGGCTCCTCGGGGAGACCGGGAAGGTTGGGCGTGCTCATGACTCGGCTCCCTGATCGATGAGCGGAAGCGAACGCAGCGCCTGCAGTTCGAGCTCGTCGATCTGCTTGGCGCGGTGCGCGCCGAACTTCATGTTCTGGATCTTGTCGTGCAGCTTCACGATCGCGTCGATCAGCATCTCGGGGCGGGGAGGGCAGCCCGGCAGGTAGATGTCCACCGGCACGATGTGGTCCACGCCCTGCACGATGGCGTAGTTGTTGAACATGCCGCCGCTGGAGGCGCACACGCCCATGGAGATGACCCACTTGGGCTCGGCCATCTGGTCGTAGATCTGGCGCAGCACCGGGGCCATCTTCTGCGACACCCGGCCGGCGACGATCATCAGGTCGGCCTGGCGGGGGGTGGCGGAAGCACGTTCCATGCCGAAGCGGGCGAGGTCGTGCTTGGGCCCGCCTGCGGCCATCAGCTCCATGGCGCAGCACGCCAGGCCGAACGTCGCCGGCCATACGGAGTTCTTGCGCGCCCAGCCGGCGACCCGCTCGACCGTGGTGAGGATGATCCCGCTGGGGAGTTTCTCTTCAAGACCCATGTCGTCAGTCCCAATCCAGGCCCTTGCGGCGCCACACGTAGGCGTAGGCCACCAGCACCGTGACGATGAACAGCACCATCTCGATCAGTCCGAAGACGCCGAGCTGGTCGAAGGCGACGGCCCACGGGTAGAGGAAGATGATCTCGATGTCGAACACGATGAAGAGCATCGCGGTGATCATGTACTTCAGCGGGAAGCGGCCTCCGCCCACGGGCTGGGGGGTGGGATCGATACCGCACTCGTACGAGTCCAGCTTCGCCCGGTTCCACCGCCTGGGACCGGTGAAGGGGGCGATCGCCACCGAGAAGATCGCGAACCCCGCCGCGAGCACCGCGAGCACGAGGATGGGCAGGTAAAGCTCCATCGCTACGCGTCCTCTCCCCTCTCCACGCGGCTCATCCCCGGACCCGGGAGCGCGCGGTTCGTTGTGAAGTGTCGTGCAAGTCTAGGCAGGGCGATCATCTTCATTCCGATTGCGGTCCGTGTGGTCATGCCGGTGGCGCGACCTTCGACAGAGCGTTGATGATGCGATCCGACGCGTCGCCCCGCCGGTCGGTGAGGTTAGCAAGGAGCTTGAACGCGAATCGCATCAGGCGTGGGTGCGGCAGCGCGTGCCGTGTGGCGAAGTTCATTACACCCGGCTTGCCTATCGCCTCCACGAAGAGTCTGCCGAGGGTGAAGTATCCGCCAAAGGCGTCCTTCAGGAGTCCAGGGTATGCCCGCAACACACGTTCACGGGACGCCGGAGTCGGCCGGCCCAGTGCCTGGACGATCGTCTCGGCGGCTATCTGCCCGGTTTCCATCGCATAGGCGATGCCCTCCCCGTTGAACGGGTTGATCATCCCGCCCGAGTCGCCGACCAGAACCAGCCCGCGAGTGTAGTGGGGCTGCCGGTTGAAGGCCATCGGCAACGCGGCGCCGCGGATCGGGCCCCGCATGGTCTCCTCGCCGAAGCCCCACTCCTCCGGCATGTTCTTCACCCAGCGGCGCAGCATGTCGCGGTAGTCGACGTCGCGGAACGCGTCGCTGGTGTTCAGCAGGCCGAGCCCGACGTTGGCGGTGCCGTCCCCGACCCCGAAGATCCATCCGTAGCCGGGCAGGAGCGTGTCGCCGTCCCACAGCTCCAGCCAGACCTCCAGGTAGTCGTCGTCGTGCCGCGGGCTCTCGTAATAGGTGCGTACGGCGACGCCGATCGGCCGGTCCTCGCGCTTGTGCAGCCCCATGGCCAGGGACAGGCGGGTGGAGTTGCCGTCGGCCGCGACGACCAGCTTGGACCGGTAGGTGGTGCGTTCGCCGTCGGCGTTCTTGGCCGTCACGCCCACGATGTGGCCGCTGCGTTCGTCCAGGACCGGACCGGTGACGGTGACGCCCTGCATCACCGTGGCGCCGGCGCGGGCGGCGTGGGCGGCGAGGATCTCGTCGAAGTCCTTGCGGACGCGGACCAGGCCGAAGTCGGGGTAGCTGGCCAGTTCGGGCCAGTCGAGCTCGAAGCGCAGCCCGCCGCCGACGACCCGTAGTCCCTTGTTCCTGACCCACCCCGGCGCGTTGATGTCGACGCCCATCGCGATGAGCTGTTTCACCGCGCGGGGGGTGAGCCCGTCGCCGCACACCTTCTCGCGCGGGAAGACGGATTTCTCCAAGACCAGCACGTCCAAGCCGGATCTCGCGAGATGGAAAGCGGTGGACGATCCAGCGGGCCCGGCGCCGACGACGATGACGTCGGCGTCAAGCGGGGCTGCCTTCCGCTGCGCGACGGCTGGCTCGGTCACGTGACCTGTCCTGTCCTACACATTCAACGGCCTCGGGATGGGGCCTCGCGTCTTTGTGAAGCTCTTCACAAACTGTTCGACACGAAGTCTACTGCCTTTACCGCACGAGATGGGAGCGGCTCCCTCCTACTGATCGGTAACACAGGAGGCGCGCCCATCCGGGCGGCCCCCTGCGCGACCGCGGCGGCCCACCCCGCTCCGCCCCAAGCCTTCGCCCCTCCGCCACGACGCACGCCACCGAAGTC
>k87-1839678_pt1 | contig 20809 bp, 20 predicted proteins | sample MGYA00084031_6733416 | MGnify analysis MGYA00084031
AGAAAAAGACCCCGGATTTACCGGAGTCTCCTCGCTAGCGAATTCAATTCTTAACCATCGATACCGTTTATGTAGGTCGGCTATGCCGGGATGATTATAATTTGATTACGTTAGCTGCTTGCGGGCCACGTGCACCTTCAACGATTTCGAATTCAACGGATTGTCCTTCTTCCAGCGTCTTGAAGCCTTCAGATTGAATCGCGGAGAAGTGTACGAAAACGTCGCCGCCTTCTTCAGTCTCAATGAAGCCATAACCTTTCTCTGCGTTGAACCATTTAACTTTACCTTGCATGCCCTAACATTCCCTTCATTGTCAAATAAAGTGTGACACTAATTGTCCACATTTCCGACTATAGCACCCGGCCTTACTAGTGTCAATCGCCCTGAAGACGGTTTTCTGCTGAAGAAAACGTCTAATCTTGTCGACATGGCTTAAACACTGAGCTCGGGGGTACTGCGGAAAATTGCTTTATCGATAATTACCCAGCAGGGGAGGGGGTGAAACAGGCATTAGCATAAAATAGTTTCTTATCTCTTTTCTATATATTCTTGTAGAATTGACTTCACTCTTAAACCAGCCTCATATATATCTGAGTAATTCTCAGCCAGCAAATCAATAATTATTCCATATGAATTTAGTAATGATTGACGGTAACTTACACCAAATCTTACTTTTGCAAAGTCTGTAATTTCCTTTATTTCCTCAACCTCATCAAGAATAGTCAAAAAAATCATCTGAAGTACTTTTGCACTAAAACCATAGAGAATAAATGGTGTGACGTGTGTGGGAGCATACTGAGTAATTGTGGACTCGTACAACTCGACAATTTCCGGTACTATTTTGCTTGCCTCAAAATTTGCAGCTCTCTCAGCGGCAAGTTTTTTATAGTGGAGATTCCTATCCCTAGACCCTAGCATTTCTATAATACCCTTTTCTAGAGCAACGCTGTCTTGCATCGGAACAAGCTTCCCCCAACTACTAACAACCTCACTAAGGCCACCGACATCACTAGCAATAACAGGGACTCCCATTAACATGGCTTCAATCGCTGTGTACGATGACGTTTCTGTTTTCACGCCAATTTGAATAGAAGGAATAGCACATAAGTCCGATGCATTATATAAAGAGGACATTAATTGGTTATCTACCGGTTCAATAATTTTAACTCTATTGTTTAGCTGACGATTGGCCACGCTTTCTTTCAATCCCGTTTGACCATTATCGATAAGTAACAATGAATATTCGTTGGGCAATGCCGCTACTGCATCCAACAAATAGTCAATGCCCTTGATATATTCATAACGGCTTGGACAGAAAATAAGGAATTGGTCATGATCAATACCTAATTGTGATCTTACATCGGATATTTTCACATCAGAAAATGAGTGGTGCAAGAAATTCGGAATATTAACCACATTAGCGTCTTTGTTTATCATTTTCAAGTATTTCAACAGTCCTTCTCCGACACTTACGACTGTCCCAACTTCCTTCAGTGCAAACCATTCACTTTTTCTCCAATACTTATATTCCAGCGAATTATTCTCAATGTGACCATTGATTACCTCTTCCTCCGGAATATGTCCATGAATTGTTAATAGAATGGGTATGCCCCACTTTTCAGCAATGACTTTAATTCGATTATATGCGATAACGTCCTGGCAATGAATAATGTCAGGTTTTGATTCACCCAACTTTAATCTTAAATTCATTTCTAAACGAACAGCCCATGTTTCAATCACATCGACCGACAAATTATTGGGGTATTTATTAAAAAGTTGCCGATTGGTATTGATTACTATATTAGATATATGCTCTGTAATTTCACCTCCGGGAGTTATCCATTCAACACTATGACCCATTTCGATTAATTGTTTGGTTAATGCACTTATGTGAGTTGTTATTCCGCCTTTTCCGTGTGCATCCAAAGCCGCTATCCAAATATTCATTATTTATCTCCTCACCTAGAAAATATCAATGTGTTTACATTTCTCAAAATAGTTTCTTTCTTCTTGTGAGGCTAATTCCGACACAACCGGTTCGGAAAAAGTCCGGTTTAGTTGAACCTTGGAAAATAACATCCCACCCATATAATTAAACCTACTTAATATCTCATGGTCTTCTATGACATCAAATCCTCTATTCGCAAATTGTTCATACCACCATGATTTAGGATACAAAGTTACATGCGTTTCATCCAAGTCCCAAGGATCATAAAAATGTGGCATTTTAAGAAACACAGTATTCCCTAATCGAGATAACTCATCTATAGCTTCAAAAACTTCTGGTTCTGGTATATGCTCCAAAATGTCAAAAGCTATAACAAGGTCGAATTTTCCTTCGAATGGGATTTTTGTTGCACTTGAGCAAACAACATGGCCTATTGCGTATTCATCAGCATTTTCAATGGCATAACTACTTATATCGACTCCCTTCGCATCAACGCCAAGCAATCTTAACGATCGGACTAGATATCCTTTTGCACACCCAACATCTAATAAGGTTTTTGGATTTAAATATTTTTTTATATCGTAAGACCATTGGATAAACCGAGTATCATATTGGTAAGACGTATAATTACTATTTCCGCTGTAGTACTTTTCATCAAAATGATTCATCATTGTTAAATCCACCTTCAGATTAATAGTTTTCTACCTTTTTGTATAAATCAAAAAACCATTCATGTTGGTCTAATCCTTCTCCTATAAAACGTATTAGTTTTTTTAAGTTTGATACATTCTCGTTACCATTCAGTAGATTTATTTGCAAGTTAAGATAATGGAGATCCACAGCGTAAGGGTACAATTTATGGCTATCCACAAGAATCTGCGAGGCTTCTTTATCTCTTTCCAACTCTATCAAACATAGAACTATCCACTTTGTACAAATTAGTTTCCATGATTCTTCAACATCTGGATATGTTTTTACAAAATATTGCAAGGCTTTTTCATACTCTTGTTCTGTAACTAGCCCAATTCCTTCACCTAAATATATCGAGTCTAAAGAGACTTTATCATTTGATAAAAGAGAGTACACTTTAATAAAACTATCATTATTTCTTGCCACTCTTCTCGCGGCTACCTCCCACCTTGCTATTGGATGGCCCTCAAGCCAATTGTAAATAACAGGTACGTAAATAGTATCGTCGGAGACAATATTCAATGCGCTTCTGAATTTTTGTAAGTCTTCATCAGTAAAGAATCTCTGTTCATCAATCATAATTTCCCAATCTGTTGTACACGACTTTCTTACATTGTAAGTTGAAACTAGCTGTAGATAATTCATAAGATCCAGGGTTACTTTATCCCAGTTATATTTTTTTGCGGTCTTCATGCCATTAAAAGAAAGTCTTCTTCTAAGAGAAGGACTTTCTATCACCAGTATTATTTTTGTTATAAGTTCTTCAAGATCACCGATTTGAGTTAAGATGAGATTTTTTTCATGCTCTCCATATTCTAAGACACCACTATTACGTGTTGAAATTACCGGGCAGCCCGTTGCCATGGCCTCTAAGACAGGAAGCGAAAATGATTCATACTCTGAAGCTGAAACATATACAAGAGCATCCCGAAATAACGCTGCTATTACTTCTTGAGATGGGTTTACAAAGACTTCATCTGCTAGGTTACCCCACTCTAAACTTGGCATTTTGGGATTAATCCAGAACAGTTTAAGATCCGGATAAACTGCCTTAACTTTTTCAAAAGCTTTAACTATATTATGGATACCCTTAAAGCTAAGATCCTCGTTCCCCATCATAAGAATATACTTTTCTTTAGAAGCAACACCCTCCATGTCTTCCCTAGGTTTAAAAATACTATGATTTATAGCATTTGGGATAACTACGGATTCTCTGCCGAAATTTTGTTTTATTAACGAAGACGCTTGGTTTGATACTGTCATAATGAATTTAGGTAATTTCATTTGAGTTTCTACAAAAGTCCTCAATTCATCAGATAAACGCTCAGGATGAAATAGATGTTCATCTCCTTGTTCGAAATAAACAACAGGAGCAATACCAGTCTCTATACAAGCCTGTATATGATCCCAATATGTTGCAATAATAACATCACACATCGGAATACCTTGAGCTAGGTCAATACCAAAAGGTACTTGCTTATAATCTGCCGTAATCGGATACCAATCAGGTTTGGGAAAATGAGAAATGATACAAACATCCCATCCTTGCTTGTTTAATCGGTTTGCATGCTCTAGAATAATTTTAACTCCACCGCAGACACTTACATGTGTCATAACAAACGAGATTTTTGGGTTTTTCCGGACTTCACCATTTCCAGAACGCTCAAGGATTTGTGGTTTAGCCAATGGAAGCCTAGAAACTCTGGCTAAAAGTTCTTTATTTCTTAGTGTAGCTATCATCTCTTATCTCCTTACCATCTCACTCTTACCTAATTGCATCTCTATCGTCTGTTTAGCCCATTTCGAATCAGGAAACTTATTTACCATCAATTGAAGAACATTGATTTCTTCCTCTTTGTTATAAGCACTATATATCTTCCATTGTTCAAATAATACGGGAAAGTCTGTTCTTAATTTCTCTGCCTTTTTTAAATAATACAAAGCATCATCCCAAGCCCCAAGTTTACTTAACGACTTTGAAGCTGTTATGAAAATCTCTCGATTAAGCCTCTGGCTGTTGCTCTCCACAAGTACTTCTAGTACTAAATCGTCAAACCCGAATGATTGTAATTGCTCAGCAATTAGCAGTCTCAATTGAGGATCATTAGTAGCGTTTATTAAAAGATCTAGCAGGTCATATTTATTCAAGAATATAGCATCTTTAACCAGTTGGTTCCAAATCGATAGAATGGCTTTCCCAGAAGGAACCTCGTTAACGGTTTTATTCCCTACTAAGTCTCTTAACCACTTAATTTCTTTTAAGGATAACGGTAGCTCATCTTTGAACACATTTATTAATTCTTTATTGTCAGTTGTTAAAGCTAAAAATACGACATTGTTCACCAAAAACGGATCAGTGTTTCTTTGCTCTCTGTTATTTAATAATTCTGTAACAGCTTTATCATATTTCCCTTCAACTAAGTAAACAAACACAGAGACCGGGAATAATAGTTCCAAGTTAAAAAAAGTTATGAATTCTTTTAGAAGAGGCTTTCTCTGACTGTACAGATAACTTATTAGCTCAACATATCGTTCTTTTGAAAAAGGCCAAATACTACTTATTGTTTGAAATAGATCCCTTCGGTCTACAATAGGGAAAATTGAAAGGAATATATCAAACAAGGCCAACGTATTGGGAGAAGCCTTGACCGCTAGTAAAATATAATTTTGTGCATCCTTTGGATTACCAAGCATTACACTGATTTCTGCCAGTTTAGCCTGCGCCAAATAGGAGCCTGTTCCATCATAGTGTTGGACCAGCTTACTAGCGTTCTCCTCCCCTATCTCTAAGCATTTTTGTAAACACAACTCTGCGTCCTTTAGTAATCCCCATTCGGTATAAGTAAGACCCATTTGATACCAAAAATCTGGAACATTCTCATAAAGATTAACTGCATCTTTACCTACCCTAATCGCATCAGCGTATTGTCCCAGAGCGTGTAAACATTTCATAATATCCAGAACTACCTTAGGTGAAAACGCATAATGGCTTCCCAACGAATAGGACTTCTTAAGTGAGTTTAGTGCTTCTGAATATCTCTTATCTATGAGATACTGCATTCCTAAGTTGTAATAATTAAATGCCGTTGGTTTTTCCCTAATTTCTTTTAACAGTATATTTAAGTTTCGTTGTGTTTTTTGCTTGTTGTTAACAATATGTTTTTTATATCCCTCGTGTAAAATAACCGTAGAGAGAAAGCCTGTCTGCTCATTGCCGGTTGGAAGAACTTGTTCATGCAGGGCTCCTTGGTAACGTATTTCAGGGGTATTTCGGAATAATCTAATAAATTGATGTGTTAGATATAATCCTGAACCGAGATCATTCTTTATCCGGATATAGTAAAGGTCTTTATCTAACTTTCGCTGAAGCTCACCTTCAGGATCCTCTAATACTTCATCTGCATCAAGGTGAAGAATATAGTCTGAAGTCGCAAAATTCAGTGCATAATTTCTAGCTGCTGAAAAATCATCTACCCAATTAAAATCGTAGACGTGATTAGTAAATCTCCTGGCTATTTCCTTTGTTCTATCCGTTGATCCAGTGTCGACAATAATAATTTCCCTTACAATTCCCGAGACACTTTGAAGGCAACGTTCAAGGCAACCCTCTTCATCTTTTACAATCATACACAATGACACCGAACTCATATTCATGACTCCAAAATCCTCTCTTAGTGCAATATCTTCTGCAGTCTTTCGAAAGCAGGTTGGTAACTGTCCTTGTAACTTAATCGATAGTGGAATTCAGCTTTATCTAATTGCCTAGTTAACTCATAATAAAGCCCCAAATTGAAATGGGCCTTAAATGAGCCCACACCCTTAACAGTTTCATATTTAAAAGTTGGAGCTTCCCCAATATTAATACATTTTTCGAAAACATCAGGTATTAATTCAAATGAATTGATGTTTTTTGATTCAATTAAGCCAACTCCATACATAAAGTATAAATCGGTAAAATCGGGGAATAATTCAATCCCTAAGTTAAAAATATTTTTAAGCTCATCAAATTTCTGCAGTTTAATATTGCAATATCCCAATGTAAGCAACGCCGAACTTAAGAAATTTCTTCTCATACTCCTTAATTCAGCTTCTATAGATCTATATAAAAAATGTTCCGCTTGAACATAGTCTTTCATAACATAATAAGTTCTACCGATCTGAAACAAATTGTAGCTAGTATCAGAATCTGTACTGAGTTCGCTTAGTAGAAGTTGTAGGTTACGCTCATACTTATTTTTTTTTGATATTACCTGTGCACTATACCCAGAATGGCTCAAAATAATCCCGGTATCTATTACTCGATCGATCAAATTTCCTGAATACGTCAATTGCTCATGAATTTTACCAGTGTATCTATACCGTCTATCTCTTGGAAATAGTCTTGTGACTGAAGATGAGGAAATATCCCCGGAGACAGTCTCACTAACAATTGTGACTGAACCAGCAGATCCCTTATGTTCCTGGATATATTTGTATCGTTCTTGGATGGCACTGAGACTTCCATTTACTATGATCTCATCAGCGTCCATTACAAATATGAATGGCTGACTTGCTAGATCGAGGGAAAAATTTCTTGCATCTGAGAAACTGCCATTCCATTCTCTATTTGCCACTATAGCGCCTAATTTACGAGCAATCTCGGGTGTTTGATCCGTGGATCCTGTATCAACAACAATAATTTCGTTAACAAATGGTTTTGCTGTATTTATCGCTTTTTCTAGTAGTTCTGATTCATTCTTTACAATCATGCATAATGATAAGCCAATAGTATCCATAACTCCTCCAGTAAAGAAGGAGCAGGCAAAACGCCTACTCCTAGAGATAAAAAGAATATCATTGGTACGAATACCCGCCTACCAGTAATACAAACTGACCGTCGCTGTTTTCAACTTTAATATCCACCGGACCAGTAATTGAGCTGGCTGGTACTCGTGCCCTTACCTCCCCAGTTGAATAGAATAAAGTTTGTACATTGATGTTGTTTATATACACCTTCGTTGCGGATTCAAAATTTGTTCCTTTAATGGAAATAAAGGATCCTCCAGCTAGTGGACCAGAATTAGGAGTCACACTCGTGATTGTTGGTGCCGGCTTCTTTGGAGGAGCCTCATAAGTGAAGCCACCTATTTTTTCAGCAAATTGACCATCTTTATTAACAACTCTTACATCGACAGACCCGCTTGTACTCGAAGCCGGAACTCGACCTCGAACTTCACTTACGCTATAGAATATTGTCTGTACCTCAGTGTTGTTGATCCATACTTTTGTGCTAGCATCAAAATTCGATCCTTTAATAATAATGTAATAGCCTCCTGTCATTGCCCCTTGAGAAGGGGAAATGGATGAAATAACAGGGGCTGGTGGTGGTGGTGGACTATTGTAACCAAACCCGTTAGTTACCGTCACCTCTTGACCATCACCGTTTAATACTCGTACATCAACAGGTCCAGACTGAGATGTTTGAGGAACTCTTGCTCTTAACTCATTAGCGGAGTAAAAGAGTGTCTGTGCGGCGACATGATTAATATAAACTGTCGATGTTGAGTTAAAGTTAGTTCCTTTAATTACAATGTAGTACCCTCCTGACATATCTCCAGAATTCGGGGTAATCTGCGTTACCGTCGGCGGAGGGGGTAACAGATAGGTAAATCCGTTGGCAAGTGAAGCTTCTTGTCCATCGGTATTCACAACTTTAACAGTTACAGGTCCAGCGGTAGTGCTAGCTGGAACGACCACCCTTATTTGTGACGTTGAGTAAAACGTTGAATTGACTAGAGCATCATTAAAGTAAACTTTTGTACCGGCATTAAAGTTCGTTCCATTAACGTAACTATAATATCCTCCTGTCATAACGCCACTATCAGGGGAAAGAGAAGATAGCGTTGGTCCAGGCGGGGGAGGTGGTGCAACATAAGAAAATGCAGCAGAAGCGACTGCTGACTGATTTTCAGAATTGACCACCGCAACATCCACTGTTTTTTCTGTTGTCGATGCAGGAACCCTTCCTCTTAGCTCGCCCCCTGAATAATAAATTGTTTGGACCGGCTGGTTATCCATATGAATAACTGAGGAGCTAGTATAATTGGATCCTTTTACGACAATAAAATAGCCTCCGTCAAGGTTACCCTCTTTGGGAGTCACTGATGTTATTGTCGGAGCAGGAGGTGGTGGCGGAGCCAAATAAGTAAACGCATCAGCAGCAACGTACTCCTGTCCATCAGCATTGACAACTTTGATGTCCACGCTTTTTGAAATTGACGATGCTGGGACAGTCAATCTTATCTCTGTGCTAGAATAGTATGTTGATTGGACAAGCACATCGTCTAAATAAAGCTTTGCGGTTGAGTCAAAATTAGTTCCATAAATTCTAATAATATATCCACCTTGCATTGCTCCCTCATTTGGAGTTACAGATGTGATTGTTGGAGCTGCCTTAGGTGGTGGGGCTAAATAAGTAAAAGCTTTAGGTGCAATAGCTTCTTCACCGCTTGTATTCAATACCTTTACATCAACCACTCCACTTATACTAGATGCCGGAACAGTGGCACGTAGTTCAGTGCTGCTGTAAAATAGAGTCGCTGCTTTAACGTTATTTATAAACACCGACGAAGTACCTTCAAAATTAGTACCTTTTATCGTAACGATATACCCACCTTGCATAGTTCCTTCATTTGGAGTCACGCTACTTATAGTAGGGGTAGGCGGAGGCGGCGGACTCAAGTATTCAAAGGCTTGTGGTAATGTAGATTCTCTACCGAATTTATCTACAACTTTAACATCTACTTTACCTGGGATATTCGATTTTGGAGTAGTAAACGTTAATTCCGTACCACTATTAGATTTAATATCAACTCTTACAGAATCCAAATATAGTTCGGTAATTCCAATTAAATTAGAGCCCGTTACTTTTACCAAAGTTCCTCCGCTTTGAGGCCCTTCAACTGGAGTTAAACCATTGATCTCTGGTGGAGCCGGGAGAACATAAGTGAATGCATCAACTATAGCATCTTCTTGTCCATCAGGATTTACTACCTTTACATCAACCGTATCTGCGTTCTGCCACTGTGGAGTTCTTACTTTCAGTTGATTTCCACTATAGAAAATAACATTTTGTAGCTGTATGTCGTCAAAATAAACCTTTGCACCATTCTGAAAATACTCGCCTCTAATATCAAGCGTGAGGTTCCCGGTTACTTCACCTTTGTCAGGTGAAACACTTTCAATTACCGGCTTAGGATAAACATATTGATACCCGTAATCCAATACCGCTTCTTGACCATCAGGATTTACAACCTTCACCTTGACGGATTCCGCTTTGGCCCAACTAGGGGTTGTGACTGAAATTTCAGTATCCGAAACAAACTCAGAGGTAATCAATGTGTTGTTAAAATAAACTTTTGCCCCATTAATAAAATGGTTACCGTATATTGCTACACTTTCATTCCCTAGCGTTAGTCCTTGATTTGGGGATAAGCTTTCGACTTTAGGTCCAGGCACATAAGAAAACGCCTGATCCGCAGTTACAACCGTTTCATCTGGATTTGTTATTGTCACATCTACGGTTTGAACCGAAGCAGATGGAGGCGTATTGACCACTATTTGCTTCGATGTTGTAGAGACTACCGTTCCTGCTTGATCACCAAACTTAATTTCAGCTCCTGGAAGGAAAAAGTCCCCGGTTATTACGACTCTAGTTCCGCCCGCTAATGGACCGATATTCGGGGTAATGGAGGTCAGAACCGGATTAGCAACGTACTTGTAACCCGCTGTCGCAAACTGCCCATCCGCATTTGTTACTTTAATCGTAGTATCACCTTGGACACCTTTTGGAGCCGTAACAATCAGTTGGGTCGAATCGATATATTGAATATTTGTTGCTGAATTTGATCCAAACACAACTGTTGGATTTGGCCTAAAATGCTGACCAGAAATAACTACACTCTCCCCACCGTCGATTAACCCTCTATCCTTTACAACTGAAGTGATCTCAGGGGCAGGATACGATACTTTAATGGAAGGATGCGGAACACTAAACTGATGTGGGGCTCCGGCGTAATCCTTGTAAGTTACATTTATATCTTCTGCTCCAGTGGAAATATTCCCCGTTTTCCCACCAGTTTTATGGCGAATTTTGTAGGTCAAAGTCAACGTTTGTTCTTTTAATTCATTAAATTTGAATGTGATAGTATTTCCGTTGACTACAGGTTGAGGAATATTATGAGAATAAGAATCTGGGACAATTTCAAATTCTGAACCTACACTATCGGTTACAGTTACATCGTAAGCACTGGCTACCCCTATCTCATCAACAATGGCTTCATATATCTCTGCAAGTCCAACCGATCCCAATACAAAATGATGATGGTGAGCTGTTGTAGCCATTTCTTTCATTAACTGGTTTGGAGCGCTTGAATCTGGATTTTCATTTACTTTTAATAAGGCAATCGTATAAAATACAATTTCTTCACTTTTAGCTAAGTTTGCTTGCTCCAAGGCTTTTAACCGGGCATTTTCCACAGGGGCAGGCTCTGTTGCTTCCCCGTCAGTCAAAAGAAGTATAACCGGTTGGGCATCTGGTCGATGATTGCTTAAAAGCTCCCGCGATTTAGCAATAGCGCTTGTTGTATTTGTTCCTCCGCTAGCACGAATACCGTCGATGTAGCTTTTTAATTCATCCGGATTGTTAGAAAGATCCTTAAACTTAACATCGCTAGCAAAATCAACGATTCCGATTCGGTGTTTCGAAAAATCCACCAAGTCTATAAACCCTTTTGCGGCAGCTTTAGCGTTAGCCATTTTATCTTCGCCATTATTGTTACTTGGCAGCATACTACCGGAGCGGTCAATAATAAGTATAACATCATTTGGTTTCACAAAACTTGTGTCCCCAGAGCCTGTTACATTAAGTTGGACGTCTGTTTCACCACCCTCGAGGATTTCAGTGGGATTTACTGTTTTAGTAACCTTAACAGCCTCTGGATATCCCGCAGCTTGTGAACTAATGGGAAATTGCGTCCAAATTAGTACTGCTGCCAAAAGTATGTAAATATACTTGGCCAATGACCATTTCATTTAGCGAGCCTCCTTTTTTCTTCACTTTTTATAATCCACGAAAAAAGCATCCATTCTTTCATAATCGGATACTTTTCCGTATTGACTGGATGCATTTTTCTTTCTATTAAACTTAGTAAATTCCTCACCTAAGCCCTCTTTTTCTGATAGAATCATGCTAACGATTTGTTCATGCAACGTTTTGATCTCGATCAATTTCCCTCGGTCATGCTGTATGTTCCCCCGCTGTTGCAGTTGCGAAAAGAGAGCATCAATTTCACCGGCATTTGCCTCATAATTTTCAAATTTCGGTTCTCTTAATACCTCTTTATACAAATGTATAAGACGATCTTCAAGCGACTGGGATTCTTTCGAACTAACCATCCTCTAATTCCCTTTCCCGCTCTTCACTAAGAGAACCGCTTGTTTCCATGTCTCAAGCATCCCTTTAGCAAAATCAAGAGTCTCATCCAACAACGTCTCATCTCTATTTATGATAAATTGAGCTAAATAGTTATTGTAGAAGAGGTATAACTCCTTTAAGTTTTGAGAAATTTCATACTGCAGATCCAACGTTATAATCAATTCGTTAAAAATGCTCCTCACCTTGTGCAATACTTCGACCATTCTTTCATAGTTGCCTTGGGCGTATAGCTGCTTTGCCTTCAGTAATGACCTTACCGTTTCCTGATATAGCAAAAGAGTCAACTCTCCCGGACTCGCCGTTTCAACCTGAACTTTCAAGTATTGCAGTTGTTGTGCATTTTGCATGTCCAATCTCTCCATAGTTCTTTTTAATTGGGCTTAGAGTTCAAATCAACCGCCGAGTTGTGAAACTAGCCATGAGCTTTGTGAGTTCATTTTCTGAATGGCCTGCTCCATAGCGGCAAATTTTTTGTAATACCGAGTTTCAATATCCTTTAATTTTCGTTCCAAATCGGATTCCTTGTCGCCTAACTGCTTTAACTCTCGACCAAGTACACTGTCGTCAATAGCTTCAATAGATCCGCTACCAATTTTTTTAGTAAATTTATTAAGCTGGGCCGTAACTTCCTCATAAAGTCTATCAGCAAACCCCAGCTCTTGCCTTCTTTTCTTGATGTTTTCCGGGGTATCCGCGGGTGTATCCGAAGATTGTGTAAATAGTTGCTTCACTTCATCAAAACGGTTGTTTATCGCGTCTTGAAGTTTTGCTTCATCAATCTCCAGCTTACCGTTCTCTCTATAATCCTTTTTTACAGTGATACCAATCTGAGATAACATTTTCAATTGATCCCCGGTCGGTGTATCCAGCGGCAAATTTAAAGCCGATCGAAGAGACGAAAGTGTACCCGTGAGCAGATTGTCATTGTACAGCGTTCCGGCACGCGCCTTATTCTCCCACAATTCAATTTCCTTTTCGGACAAACTGCTTTTTTCTTCAGAAGTTAGAGGCTCATAATCGCGATTTTTTTTCGTTGTTGCAGCGGTTGAAAACAAATCAACAATTTCATTGTATTTTTCAACGAAATTTTTGATTTTATCTGCAATCCCGGATCGGTCAGTAGTGGCACTTATTGTTGCTTGTCCGCTTCCCCGGAGAGTTACTTGAACCCCATTGATCGAAACATTATTGGTGCTAGACTTAATTACATTACTTCCATTCACGGTATACTCCGCGTCCTCACCCGTTTTAGAAAGTTGAGCAGCGTCTAGGTTAAACACTTGCGCTAAAGCGTTTGTTGTTCCCTGCGGGGTTATCTCAATTTTCGAGGAAGAACCCGTTGTCGTAGAACTCAGATACAGTACGCCAGAGCTTTGATCAAAACTTGCTTTAACGCCCGTCGTTTTCGAGTTATTATTAATATCTTTTACAATAGAATCCAAAGTCGAGGTACCCGCCGTAATGGTAATATTAGCCGAACCGCTCGCCCCTGTGATGGTAACAGTCCCACCTGTTGTGACCGGATCCGAAGAGGATTGGGAGACTTTATTCCCGACAATCGTCGCTGAAGAAGCCAATTTAGTCACCGATATTGTACTTGTACTCGGATTAGCCCCTCCTGATATAATGTCCAGTACGCCGGTATTCGAAGAAGTAGCCTTTACGGTTTCAAAATTAGATTCAAAACGCAATCCATCTACAGCACTTCGAAAGGATAACAAAGCAGTATTCATTGATCGATAGTCTTCCCGTTTCCAAAGTGTGTACTGTTTCTGTTTCAATACCTTGTCCAACGGCATTCGTTCGGCTCTCATTAAGTCCTTAATCAATGAGTCCGTATCAAGTGTACCGCTAAAGCCCGTTATCCTTATAGGTCCATTTATCCCCGCCATAACGCACCTCCCTACATTTTCTCGTCCACAAACACTCCAACTTGAAGACACATGTTATACACCATATCTAATAGTTTCTCCGGCGGAATTTCGCGAATAACTTTATTAGTTTCATTTTCAACGACAGTAACCATAATGGTATTCGTCTTCTCATGCAACTTCACCTGAATATGGGTCCCCATATCAGATAGCTTCTTGTTTAATTTATCCATAAGCTCAGGAACTGTATATTCTTCCTTGTTCTTGCCGCTTACCTGCTCTGATTGACTTGAAATTGCGGAGGTAAGATTATCATTTATCCCAGGGACCTGGAATGGAAATGAAGAGTTCGGTCCAACCTTCATTAGAGCCTCCAGTTCACATCAAAAATGGTTCTATAGTAAAAAAGCCGACCGGTTTCCCGGCCGGCTTAATGTAAAGATTAACGAAGCAATTGCAGAACGCCTTGAGGCTGTTGATTCGCTTGAGCCAACATCGCTGTTGCAGCTTGCTGAAGAATATTGTTCTTCGTGAATTCGGACATTTCTTTTGCCATATCAACGTCACGAATACGAGATTCAGCAGCTTGCAGATTCTCGGAAGTCGTTCCGAGGTTATTGATCGTGTGTTCCAAACGGTTTTGAACAGCACCGAGGTCAGAACGAATCGCAGAAACCGAGTTAATAGCAGCTTGAACGGAAGCCAAGTTTGCAGCAGCTGTCGAGTTCATTTCTGCAGATCCTTGCAAGTCAGTCAGACCGGCAATATCCAAAGAAGTTGCAAGAGCAGCTTGCAGATCAAGAGTGATCGTTTCTCCGCCGTTAGCACCCACTTGGAAAATCACGGAGCTTGTAGAGCCATCAAGCAATTTTTTAGTGTTGAATTGAGTTTGCGAAGCAATCGAACCAATTTGCTCAGTAAGTTGAGCAATTTCCGAGTCGATTTTAGCAGCATCTGTTGTTGTCAATACTTCGTTCGCACCCTGTACATACAACTCAGCCATACGTTGCAGCATCGCATGAGTCTCGTTCAGTGCACCTTCAGCTGTTTGGATCAGGGAAATACCGTCCAAAGCATTCTTGGAAGCTTGCTCCAAACCACGGATCTGATTGCGCATTTTCTCGGAGATTGCCAGACCAGCAGCATCGTCAGCTGCACGGTTGATTCTGTAACCGGAAGACAATTTCTCCAGAGATTTGCCTTGTTGTGTGTTGTTGAAAGACAATTGGCGTTGCGTGTTGTAAGAGCTGATATTGTGGTTAATACGCATGATAAAATTCCTCCTTGGAATGTGTTGGTGATTCGCATCCATGCTTCACCCATTTGTGATCGAGACCATAGCGTTCGGCCGTCACTGCTACGTCTTTCGACCAACTATTATATTTATCGGCGTTTTAACCTCAATGTTTATAGCATATTGATATTTTTTAATAGATTTTTTATTCCCTTTTTTGTGCTGCTACTTGATTTAAAATATTCTGGATGTCTGTGTTAAACTCTATAGCATGCTGATTCTGCTGTTTAATTGCCTCATAAATTTCTTCTCGATAAATCGTAACATTCGAAGGCGCATCGATACCGATCCGGACCTGATCTCCGTTGATTTCAATGACGGAGAGGACGATATTATCATTGATCATAATTTTTTGCCCCTTATTTCGCGACAGGATTAACATCAGACCCCTCTCCTTTCTTCCCTCCCAACAGCGGTTGTTTGGTTGTATAGTTTCCATGATCCAAAATGATCTGGGCAGCGATGTTTCTGGCTTTGTTCAGTACGATCGGAGCCTTTAAGTTACAGGTAATATCTTCAGCAGAACGGACGGTTACGATCACCATCACCTGAACCTCCTCCTCGCTTTGCACCCCCAAAGCTTCAATCCAATGAGGGTCCAGTTGAAATTCATACTCCTTGAAAAAAGCAAACGGGTCCGTCACGATAAACGTCAAATTTTCATCCTCAATGGATTGCAAAAATTCGAACGGATGTTGATTACCCTCAGATTGAATGATCACGTAGTTATGCAAGTCATTAAAGCCTAGTATAGGTCCTATAAAGGTTATTAATTGTTCTTCATCGATTTGGATAGGCCCAAATCTCTTGGTATTAACAATCATGCCTTCCGATCCTCCCTTTCTAACAACAATAGCTATAATGACACCTGTCCATTATAGCTATTGTATACCTGTCGTCAGACAACTGCATCCAGCTGTTTGCCCGTCGCAGACATAAATATAAAATTTTGATGAACCAAATACGGATTGACCTTGCCGGGATAGTAATCAATGATCGGCTTATGGGTCTCGGGATTAAAGGTAATTCCGCCCGGCGTGTAATTTGTATGCACTTGGCCCGGTATATAAGTAACATCCACATTGTCGTACCCCGGCTCCCCCGTAACCTCAACTCTCGGCCGATCTCCAAATACGCTGTCCCTTGCAATCTCTGCAAATGCGTTGCCGCCTTCATGAAAAGCCATCATTCGATCCCCGTTACGGGCAATATCTGCGATATTATGCATGGAGATTTGAAGAGAAGATTGCGACACACGATCCGTCATCTCCTCGAATCGGGCCTTGCCGAGTGCAGACCAAGCCTTTCTCGAATCAATCTCTAATACAGGACTAGTCCTCTCCATCTCAAGTTGACCGCGCTGCTGCTTCATGTTAAGTGATGGTCTTGGCTGCTCGATGCTTTGTTGCCCCTTGGTTATTTCAAGACCGATTATTGAATATCCTTGCTGAATCTGAATATGGGGAATATTCATTGGTATTCCCCCTTATCTTAGGAAGTCCATTAAGCTCGGACGAATAATCCGGGCCATCGTATCCAGTGATGCCTGATAAATACTTTCCGATGTTTTCAGGTCAATAATGACCTTGGAAATATCGGCGTCCTCCACCTTAGACTGGAGATCCATATAGTTAATATTCAAATCGCCTAGCCGACTGAGTGTAAACTCCAACCGATTCTGCTTTCCTCCCATTTCGGCCTGGGCCGTAATGGTTGTCTCCAAGTTTTTTTGCAAAGCCGGGATAGCATTCTGAATGCCAGCCGTATCATCTGCGAGCAGGGCCTTTTTCAGGTTATCCACGACGGTAAATATACCGGATGGGTCACCGTGAGCACCGAATACTTGCTCTCCGAGCGTATTAACAGAGACAGTAATCCCCGCACCAACCTGATACCTTACTTCACCGTCGTCTAGCTTATAAGCCGTTGCAATCGGGTCATCCGGAAATGGTTTCTGATCGGTCCGTTCTCCGTTAAAGATATACTTCCCTTTAAATTGGGAATTCCCAAGAGATATCAGCTGTTGATAGAGCTGCTCTACTTCAGCTGCTATATTTTCTCGTGCATCTTTCGGTACTGTATCCGTTCCACCTTGAACGGCTAACTCCGATAACCTCTGAACAATCTGCGTAACCTCAGTCAAAACCGTATCTCCGTACTTGAGCCAAGCATCTGCGTCATCCGCATTTTGCTCAAACTGAGTTGTCGCAGTAATTTGGCTGCGGTATTGCAGAGCGCTAGCTACGCCAACCGGATCGTCGGAAGGACGATTGATCCGGCGCTGGGTCATCATCTGCTCCTGGTATTTGTCCAGGCGTTTATAGTTACCCTGCAGGCCGCTCATCATGGTGCTAGTCATCATGGATTGCGTTATCCGCATCGTTCATTCCTCCTATCTGCCGACGATGCCGGTGCTGTTGATTAATTTATCCAGCATCTCGTCGATTGTCGTAACAACGCGCGCGGACGCGCTATAAGCATGCTGGAAGCGAATAAGATCGGACATTTCTTCATCAAGCGAGACGCTGCTGATCGACATACGGAGCGTGTCGGCGTGCTCTACAAGCAATCCCCCGTTCTCCACCATTTTCTTAGCGTTACTGCTGTCCGTACCTAATTTGGAAATGACCGACTGCAAATATCCTTCAAAACTTGTAACATCCGTTACGCCGCCGTTATTGTTGTTCGGGTTAAAGCTGAATGTGCGTTCCGACAAGCCGGCGATCAATAAGGCCATACCGCCATTTCCCTTTAGAACGACTTCGGCCGTACTGCCGTCCGGGTTTGTCTTCATCTCCGTCCGTAGGGACGCTGCGATATTTTTCAAATCCGCTTGAATGGTGGTGCTTAATCTCATGTTCCCCGCTGTAATCGGTCCGCCGTCTGCCGACACGAAGAAATCCGTCCCTGCGGTTGCCGGTTCATTCAATGTATAACCCAGCTTATGCAGTCCGTTGAGACCATCCACCGTATGCTTCGTGTCTTGGGCCAGCTTGCGCGGATTGGTTGGATCCATCACCGCATTCGGGATCGAGACACCTGGAGGCAGAATCGTGCCTGCCGGAAGTGTTACTTCCACTTTTCCGGTCGCGAGCGTATTTGCCATAATGTTAAGCTGGTTGATGTACGTTTCAACATGAACATCGCGGGACGTAACGTAGCCGGCAATCTCACCGCCCGTTAACGTAGTAGCAATCGCTGCGGTTACCGGGGTCGACGCCATATCATCAACTACGACCTGGTTTCCGAACGTCACCTGATACACATCGCCCGTTTCGGTCACGCTGACATTACCGAGAACGGAGAGCTGATCGACCAGTAAGTCCCGCTTATCTCTCAGGTCATTCGCGTTGTCGCCAAGACCCTCGATCCGTTTAATGCTTCGCGTCAGCTCCGCAATCTGATCGATATAATTGTTAGCTTCCTCCACCTTGGTGTCGATGCGGGAAGTCAAATTGTTTCGAAGCGTATCCAGTTGGGAGTATATGTGGTTAAACGTCTCCGTCAATGCGATCGCTTTCTGCTGAACGGCCATGCGGGCCGATAAATCCGTATCGCTCGGATTTTTGCTCAGCGTCTGCCATGCAGTCCAGAACTCTGCAACGCTTGCGCTTAAACTGCTCTCCGAAGGTTCGTTGAAAATCCCCTCGATATTCGAAAGCGTCTCCTGCTGAACGTTCCATGTTGACAAATTCGTGTTTTGATTCCGATATTCAATATCCAGTAGATAATCGCGTACCCGCCGGATGCTCTCAGCTTCCACGCCCATACCGAGCTGGCCCGCTGCCTGCGAACGCTGCATTCCCGGAAAGGCAATCGGGTTAGATGCAACCAGACGTGTCGTCTGCCGGGAATAACCAGGGGTATTCGCATTCGTTACGTTATGGCCGGCCGTGTTAATCGCAGCCTGCTGGGCAATCAAGCCCCGTTTTCCGATTTCGAGCAAATGAAATGTAGATCTCATCGTACCTATTCCTTTCTTCTTATGCCCTGGTATCAAACATGCTTCGGACTTTGCCTGCCGTACTCGGCTGGTTCGGATTCTGATATAGCATGTCATCTTCTGGACGGCTGACCAGCAGATTCAGGCTGTAGTCTATAAATGCAAGGGACTGTTCAATCAGTTCCCGGTTGATCTGATTCAATTCCTTAAGCTCCGTCAGCCTGTCCATTAATTGACGTTGTACATCCAGCAGCTCCGTCTTCTCATCCGGGTTAAATACAAGACGAGTCATTTCAGTAACCGTCAGCTGAAGCTGGGAGCGGATGCCCTTCTCGCGCAAAAAATCCTCTGCAGCGCCTTGTCGCAGCGCTTCCGTTTCCGCCACCTGCTTCAGCAGGCGGTTCTCCCTGTTCATGACTGCTGCCAGGCGTTCCACATCGTTCGCTATAATGGCTTGCTTCTTATCATTCCCCGCCTCGATCAGCTGCCGGTGCAGCTCGTCCTGACGCTTCATATAATCAATAATGGATCTTGCACTCACTTGGATTCACCCGATTTATTGTAGGTTTGAAAATACGGGAGCAATTTATCTACAAGACGGTCTGCCGGCACTTCATAGGTGCCGTTAGATACGGCTTCCTTCAAGCGCTGGATTTTCTCTGCACGCTCCGGATCCTGTACCTTGCTTTGTGCGCTCAGTTCCATCGCCTCCGGTGAAATCGATACTTCGTCTTTCTTGCGTTTCTTCTTATCGATATGCTGTAGCTCCCGAGATTCTATATTCCGTTGATACGAATTGACGCCGTTCACGCGTCCCGATTCGTTAATCTTCACGTTCAATCACCTCACTTAAAATAAAAAACCGATAAGCTTTACTAAGTTTATCGGTACGAAATGGAGCATAGTTAATAGTTCAAAAGTTAGTATTTACGCAGTTTATCGACTGCGCGATAAGTCTCTTTCCCTTTGCCGGACCCGGGCTGATGTTCCTGGTCGGTCTCAGCCGCTTGACGAAGCTCCCGCGTCAGTCTTGTCCTGCAGGACTCGCACATATTGCTCTCACGGATCAGCGTGCCGCATACCTCGCACGGATAAGCCATGTTGGGCGCATTGGCAATCGATATCCGGCCTTCCCTGATAAACCGGGTAATCTGGCGGATCGAAACCTCTGTCGCCTCTGATACTTCATGGATCGTCGCGCCTTTCTGCTCCCGCAAAAAAGTAGCGCATTTCTCGTATTCCTTCTCAATCTCTTTCAAGCATTCCGAACACATATCCCGAAAATTCAATGCATACAATCTGCCGCACCGAGGGCAATTCCCCAGATTCATGCTAAACGACCTCCATGCTTATCTAGAACCTTTGATACCCCTAGATTACATGATATCAGGCCTTACGTCTATCTTCCGAATATAGAAATCATGAGATTTCCCATGCGCTCCATTCTAACCTCTTAAGATCGGGCCCAAGTTAAGCAATAAACTTCTATCGGTTGACCCAGGGCTTTTTCATGTTTTCGCAACGCCTCCGCGCAGGCGTGGACCGTGCTCCCGGTAGTATAAATATCATCGATTAACAAAACGCGAAG
>k87-680119_pt1 | contig 20710 bp, 19 predicted proteins | sample MGYA00084031_6733416 | MGnify analysis MGYA00084031
AGCTGCGGATGTCATACTTCGGCTCTTTCCCATTCCATGAAATGAGATTGATTTCCTTTGTGTAGCCACTGTCGCCCGTAGACAATACTGCGATTTCCTTTACGATTTCATACTGGATTTCTCTCATTCTCCATACCTCAACTCTCTGTATTTACTTCCCGAAAAAAGAAGATTAGCGGCTGTCACGGTTGCGTTTCCTCTGCAACTCACGCTCCAAAAGTTTGATGATGGTTTCCTCCATCTGCTTCGGCGTTGTGTTCTTCGGAAAGTATTTTTTCAGCTTGCTTGTGTTGATTTTCAAGGTTTCTTTCTGGTTGCCCTTTTCCTCCGTCATAATCGCAAATATCGTATCCATGTCAAGCCGCCCGCTCTGGCTTAACTGTTTCATCCGCTGTGCCTGTGAGAGTGAGGGCGTTGCTTCTTCGCTCTCCATCGTGGCAAAGAGGTTTTCCTGCTCGTCTTTCTTCAAGAAGGACAGTTCCACCGCAGGCGTGAGGGCGATTTTCCCCTCGTCCACCATCTGCAAAATCGGCGGTATCAGTTCCGTCAGGCGGATAAAACGCTGCACGGTCATCCTGCCCACGCCGAAGCCCTGTGCCACCTTGTCGTCCGTCCGCAACTTCGTCACAACTTGTGACGAGGTTAAGTCTGTGCGGAAACCCTGCCGCTTCATGGCTTCGGATTTCATCTTGTAAGCAAACGCCCGCTCCGATGGCAGGATATTCTCACGCTGCAAATTGCTGTCTACAAGGGTGATGATGGCTCGGTCACGGTCTAAGGGCAGGACAAACGCAGGCACGGTATTTATCCCTGCAAGTTCAGAAGCACGGACACGCCGCTGTCCTGCAATCACTTCATAACCGTCCCCGTCCTCTTTCGGGCGTGTGATTATCGGCGTGACAATGCCAAATTCCTTGATGCTTTCCGCTAACTCTGACAGTGTTTCATCTTCTGCCACATGAAACGGATTGTCGGGGAACGGGTACAAGTCTTTGTTCTTTAACACCTTAAAATCCTGTTTCTTCATTCACATATCTACCTTTCTTTCGCTCTGCTTCTATGATTTTTCTGCAATTCTTCCAACACTTCGGGCGGTATTTTTGACAGCAGCCGCCCCATCTGCTCGTTGGTTCTCTGCAATTCAAATATCTTCTGATTCGCTTTCTGCACCTTTAGTTCCTGCTCGTACTTTTCATCACGCATACGCCCCGCATAGTCTGATTCCTGCCCAATTCTCTCTTTCAAACTGTCGATATACGCCTGCTGTTTCCCGATTTCCTTAGAGAATTTCTCCACGTCTGGCAGCCATGCAGAGAGTAAATCTAACGCTTTATCCCTTTTCTTCCCTGCGTTAAAGGCGTTGATGTCGGATAGGGCAGACACGATTTCTTCATACTGTTTATCAAGCCTGCCGCCTAATTTATAGAGCCATGTGGGGACGTGTTTCCGCTTGGTTTCCATTGAGGACTGCCCCCGTTCAAGCTGATTCCACCGTGAGGACATCCGCTCATGGTAGGCGGTCTGCCACTCGGATAATGATTTCTGGTTGCCTAAGATAGCTTTCGCTGACAGCTTATTGTCTGGCGTAATCGGCACAAAGCAGAGGTGCATATGGGGCGTTCTCTCGTCCATATGGACGACAGCGGAGAGGATATTCTGCTTTCCAACACGCTCCGAAATGAAGTCAAGAGCCGTCTGGAAATACGCTTTTTGTTCTTCGGGCGGTAACTGGTTCATAAATTCTGGTGAAGCTGTGATGAGCGTTTCCACCATCATCACGCTGTCTTTCCTTGTCCTGCACCCCGCTTCGGCTACCATGCGGTTAATCTCTTTCTTGTAGGTGTACTTTGGTGGTGCTATGAGATGGTAATTGTTTTTAGAGCGTTCCATATCTATATCTGGGTTGCTTTTGTAGGCTTCTTTCTTCCGCTCGTTGTGGCGTTCACAAGCCGCAACGCCGCCCGCTTTTCGTTTCTGGAAACGCAGGATTGCATAAGGCATAGGCGGATTCCTCCTTTCTTTCGGCGGGTGACCGTCCTTTGGGGTGACAGCGGTGACGGTGGTGACAGCAGTTTTGGGATACCCCCTGCCGACTGCCGCAACTGTCACCCTCACCCCCTGCATGACGGTCATGTCGATGATGACGGTGTTTTTGGGATACCCCCCTCGCAAGAGCCGTCACCGTCATGCCGCCATTCTTTTATCCGAAGCCGTAAGGCGTAGGATAGCAGGGCACAGCCCTGCCTTAAGGGAGTCCAGAGGGAACGTCTGGCACACGACTTTGCAGGGCAAAGTGTAGTGTGTTACACCCTGTAAACGCAGTCGGAAAAATCGGAATGATTTTTCTGACCGCAGGGGTGGTTTTACACGACCGAAAAGGGCGAGTAAATCTCACGCCTGCATTTTGCGTTTACGGGGTGTTCTCCCGTAGGGATGACAGCGGCAGGGTATCCTAAAATCACTGTCACCACCGTCACTGCTGTCACCCGCAGGGCAGAGCCGCCAGCTTTACATGGCTTTAAGCGTCAATGACAGTAACAGGGGGGTATCCTAATATCGCTGTCACCACCATCACCGCTGTCACCCGCCCTCCTTGCAAGGGCAATCCGCCTGCCGTCTTTCCTGCGGCTGTACTGGTAGCAGATACGGTTCTCGCTTAAAAATGTGGTGCGGTATTCATTCAGCCATTTCGTAATCACCGTGGGTATGGTTTCCGTTTCCCCCATAGCGGCTAACAGTTCCGTTGCCGTGCCTATCCATTCTTCCTTATCCCTCATAAAATCCACCAACCGAAAAAGGACATCTGGTATCGTTTCTTTCGCAAGCTGCTCCTGCGTTTTCCGCTCCACAAGCTCCCAACGGCAATCACGGAAACGCAGCGTGTATTCCTGATAAGGCGTGTCCCTGCCCGTCACATACAGCTTGGCGGTGTCAGACGCACGTTTCTCCTTTTCCAGAACAAAGGTAGCGTCCGCACTCCCCGTTAATCCTGTCGTCCCAGACACCTTGTTGAACACGTCGCTGTCATTCTGCTTTCGGATGTGGTGTACGACAATGACCGCCAGAGAGTGCCTGTCGGCAAAGTCTTTGATGAGGGAGATGTCCCCATAGTCGCTTGCATAGGCATTGTCTTTTGAAGCTGTACGGACTTTCTGCAAGGTATCAATGACAATGAGCCTGCTGTCTGGGTAATCTTTCAGATAATCTTCAAGCTGCACGATAAGACCGTCTGACAGCTTGCAGCTTGCCACGGCAAAGTGGAGCCGCCCGCTTGCTTCGTCCGTCAAACGAAATAACCTGTCCTGTATGCGGCAGAACGTGTCCTCAAGGCAGAGGTAAAGCACATCGCCCTCCATTGTCGGCATATCCCATAAAGGGATTCCCTGCGACACGCATAAGCATAGCTTCAGCATGAGCCAGCTTTTGCCTATCTTCTGTGAGCCGCAGAACAGCGATAAGCCTGTCGGGATAAGGCTGTCCACCACAAAGGATGGTTTCTCAAGCGGTTCATAAAGGAGCGTTTCGGCGTTGACTGTCTGTAACTTCTGCATGGCTTTCCTCCTTTCGGGCGGTGTCTTTGTTTTCGTTGCACATAGGCGTTGACCTCCTTAAAAATAGATTTACTCCCACGGAAAAAAGTGAGAGTATGTAATGCCGCCAATCCCACACAAATAAAAAACAGATTTCTTTTTCGAGCGGTGTCGGTCACGGTTGGAGATATTTCTTCAATTTCCGCCTTTACTTTCTCCTTTGCAATCGCAACAGATTTCTGTATTGCCGAAGCGGTGCAATGCTCCATAGCGGCGATTTGGTAAAAATTGAACTCATACTCGTAGTAGAGCAGGAAACGCCGCCTTTGTATCTCTGGAAGGCTCCCAACCGCCTTATAGAGCGTTTCATTCCGTTCTTCCTCAACCATGCGTTCATCAAGGCTCTTAGGCACACGCAACGCCCGTCTGTAAAGGGTTTCGTCCCATACCTCGTTAAACTCCCTGTGCCGCTCGTCCCATTAGAAAAGATTCCTGTTCCTGCGCTCCATCTGCCGAAACTCCATAAAGAACTGTTCCGACACTTCCAACTCGTGGGATTTGCCCTGCCCGTCCTTAAAGCTGATAAAATACCTTGTGCCGCTTTCCGTGGATTCCTCCCGAAGCGTGTATGCCTTAACCCTGTATGCCATCCTGTTGTCCTCCTGCAAAAAATGAGTGAGGGGATTTCCATCCCTCACCCAGTAGCCCGCAGGATGGCAGGCTGTTTTAGAAGCTATAAAATTTTCCGCAGCTTCTTCCGCAGATGGTCTAACCTCGCATAGATGGCACCAGTCGTCAAATGCACAAGCGGGGCAATCTCCTTTGTGGAATACCCCTGCATTTTCAGCAGGACGATTTTCAAGGTACGCCCGTCCACCGTGACTAATACTTGATAGAGATTTTCGCTCTCAATCTCTTCCAGTAACTCCGCAACCGTACCCACTTCCGCCTGCCGCTCCCTGCCTGCCATGTCCTCAAGATATTCCGCAACGTCATTCGTCCATCGGTAAAACCGCCTGTTGGAATTGAAGTCTGCCCTGTCCGCCATGCGTATCTGCTCAATGGTCGCTTCATCAACGCCGCACTCACGCAGCAGCTTTTCCTCCGCTTCTTTCCAGATACGCCATTTCCTGTCCTCCCGTCCGTGGTTGTATGCCATTCTTACTTCCTCCAATCAGAATTGATTGAGAGGGCAGAGAAAAGCCCCCTCATCTTCCCAAAGGAAAAAACAAGGGGGCTGAACGCCTTAAATTTTAATTTTCTATTATCTTTCTTAGTTTTATTAGGATTCTGGCTTTGCGTTTGTTTACAACGCTCTGGGTTATGCCCAACCTCGCCCCGACTTCACGCTCGGAAAGTCCGTCAAAAAAGATTGCCTGTATCAGCTCCTGTTCACTATCCGACAGCAAAGGCAGGGCGGCTTTCAGCCTGTCCACCATGACCGCATTGACAACGGTTTCTGCAATGTCCACCGCTTCATCAGTGATAAAGTCCAGAGGATTCCCCTCGCTGTCCGTAAATCCGTCGAGAGATAGCAGTCTATTCTTTGTATCTAATTTTTGCAGATAACGCCACCGTTCCTTGTCACGGTAGAAGTCTGTGTATTGCTCCCTCACGACTTCAAGCAGACAGCCTTGAATGGGGATAAACAGCTTGTCCATATAGGTCTGGTCGGATTCCCTGCAACGGCAGAACTCCGTGTAGGATAATTCCACATAGCCGCCACTTTCTCTGATATATACCTTTCTTGGTGCATATTTCACCATAAATACCTCCCATCTGAATTTTTGAAATGTAAAAAATCCAGATGGAGAGGCGGAGAACGACACCGCATATCAGAAACAGCCCTACGGCACTTTCCAACAAAAATCGACAAAAGAAAAACCGCAAAGGCTCTGTGACCTTTACGGTTATAGGAAATAGTAATTCTATTGTATGGAGATTGTACTTCTACTTTCAAGGTGAGAAGTACCGTTGCACTGGCAGAAATTTTTTTAACTGGTTTCCTGCCGTTCTCTGATATGCTATGTATTGATAAATTTTGCTTCGTATGAGCAGATAGATAACTGCCCGAAAAAAGGACATAAAAAAATCCCTCCAAATTTAAAAACAAATTCAGAGGGTAATTTAGGGTATAACAAAATAACCCACCCGAATATCGTTTTTTTTATTTGGTGAGTTTGTTCTTTCAAATACGAAACAAAAAGAGCCGATGATTCGTGAATTGTTCCACAATTTCATCGGCTCTGCGTCTTAAGCGTCTGGCTCTTTGATGACAGTTATCTTCAAGTTGTCAACTTTAATCAATCTTTCTTGTCTGCATTTTGGACAATAAAGGGGATAATTCTCCAAAACAGTGTCCTTCCTAATTTTATTACGGGTTTTGCTCCCACAAACAGGACACAATATCCATTCGCATTTCATCATAATTAGTCTCTAATCCTTTCAAATCTCATTTTATATGACTTTTGCAAGCTGTTAAGCTAACTTGTGGAACATATGCCGAACCTTATCTATACGGCTATTCGGGCGGCGGGGTTGGCAAATAAATTTACCAATAGCTGGCTGGTATCCTTTTAACTCTGTCAAGCAGACTCCCTGCCCATTTGTGAAATAAGTTAAATCGTTCCTGTATTCTTGAATACATCTAGCAGGGATTTCTCCTTTCAGAATGACCTCGTCATTCTTTATCTGAGTACTTACAATATCTGCACAATACCTTGGAGCATCATGATACGCCCGTGAGAGATATTCCTGCGGTGCATAAATTTCAAAGTGGAGATATGGCTCTAATAGTTCTGTCCCTGCTTTTTTTAAAGCCTGCTCCAATACGATAGGGGAAAGCAGCCGAAAGTCTGCGGGGGTACTTACAGGACTATAATACAATCCATATTCAAAACAGATTTTACAGTCTGTCACTTTCCATCCATACAGCCCCTGCTCGCAGCCATAAAGAACCCCCTCCATAACCGCATTTTGGAACGATTGATTTAAATATCCAAGTGAAACTCTGCTTTCATACTGCACTCCGCTTCCAATAGGGAGCGGCTCTATGGACAACCCGACAGAAGCCCAGAAAGGATTTGGCGGGACTTCTATGTGGATGGTATATTCTGCTTTTCTAAGCGGTCTTTCCATATATATAACAGTAGGCTCTTTTATTTCTGCCTCCACATGATATTTTTCCTCAAGGATGGCACAAATGACTTCCATCTGCACATTCCCCAAAAAAGAAAGTATAATCTCATGCGTTGTAGTATCCACATAATATTTTAAAAGAGGGTCGCCATCTGAAATTTCTGTAAGTGCCCCAAGCAATATTTCCCGCTGTTCAGATTTCTTTACTGCAATCGTTGTTTGGAGCATAGGGAGAGGATTTTCAATAAATTTTCTCTGCGGCAACAGTATTTCGTTCCCCAAAATACTGTTTAGCTGCAAAACATCATTTGGTAAAATTACAATATCACCAGAGCAGGCTGTATCGGATGAATATAATTCACCGTTTGTCGGAACACACATCTCTGTGATTTTTATTTTCTCTTTTTCAGATATTCTAATAACATCCCTCAAATGCAATGTTCCGCTATATATACGCACATAAACAAAACGCCGCCTTTTCTCTGAATATTCAATCTTAAAAACCTGCCCGCATAGTTCAGATTGACCTTCAGGCGTTGATGAATAAAATTTACTGGCAATTACTTCTATAAGCTGCCGAATCCCCAGATTGTTTTTAGCGCTTCCGTGATAAACGGGAAATAACGTTCCGTTTTGGAATCTCCTGTTTTCTTCCTGTTCCAGTTCTGACATTTTAAACGGTTTCCCTGACATATATTTCTCTAATAGTTCATCGTTTCCCATAATTACCGCATCCCACTGTTCCATATCGTCATTGTCCGTTACATTTATATGGGGATGCTGCCCAACCTTTTGCTTCACTATAATTTCCGAAGAAAGCTTTGCTTTCATTTCCCGATATACCATTGGCAAATCAATCCCCTCTTGGTCAATTTTATTGATGAAAAAAATTGTCGGAATCTTCATTATCTGTAGTGCATGAAACAGTATACGGGTCTGTGCCTGTATGCCATCCTTTGCAGAAACTAATAATACTGCTCCGTCTAATACGGATAAAGAACGGTATACTTCCGCCAAAAAATCCATATGGCCTGGCGTATCTATAATGTTGACTTTTACATCCTCCCACTGAAAAGATGTCACTGCTGTCTGGATAGTGATTCCCCTTTGACGCTCCAAATTCATTGTATCTGTCCTTGTTGTGCCTTCATCTACGCTCCCTAGTTCTGCAATTGCACCACTGGTATACAATAAACTTTCCGTTAATGTTGTCTTTCCTGCGTCAACGTGAGCCAGAATGCCTAAGTTAATTATTTTCATGTGATTTTCCTCCTATCAACACCCAAAAAAGGGCATAAAAATACCCAGTGATAAATACTCCTATCACTGGGTAAATAACTCCAATAGCCCCAAAACACTTATATGTTTTCGGGCATATAAAATTACATGATAAAAGTATTCTTAAACTGGGTACAAAAAACTAAGCCCCATATTAAAAGTGAAACGGGACTGCTACTTTTTGTTCCCACTATCAAATTGACAGTTTATTTAAGAATACCTTGCCGCATATTTATTAACTCCTTGTATAATACTGAATCTAATTATATTCCTTAACCCTTTATTTGTCAAGCTGACAAACTAAAGCAGAAAAAGCGGCAGGATTTCCCCCTGCCACTAATCATCTGTTTATGCAAAAATAATTTCCTTTTCCACAATCTCCCTCGCACAAGCCCTTATGTTATTGAGGCATCCTGTCCATTCTAAGGCGTTTTCTGCCTTTAGCTGTTCCGTTATGCCCTGTGCCTGTTTCATACCCTCTATGAGCCTTTCAAAGCGTTCCTGTGCCTGTCTGTTGATGTCGGCAAGGTAGGCGTTTAGCCTGCCGCTTGTAAGAAGATTGGTGTATGTAACTTTACGGTACTGTTTTAGATAATCTAAATGCCGTTGCCCCCAGATGCCTATTGCCTGTTCTTCTTCGGCGGGTACAGTTAAGCACGGTATCAAATAATCCCCTTGCCTTTCGTATTTGCCGCCCAGTTCCTCAAATAATGATTTTGCCATTGTCTGTTACCTCCACATTCTTTTTTATTTTGAATGTCCGCAAAATCCGTCCTACATCAGAAGGACGCCATGGACAGTCGACATGGTGACAGGCTATTAATTTTCTCTGCACGTTTGTTCCTGTACCAAGTTTACTAGTACTTCCTAATAAGACACGAATTTCACCTTCACGCATAGCATCAAATATTTCTTCCCGTTGTTTTTCGTTTTTAGCATCATGAATAAAGGCAATTTCTTCTGCTGGAATCCCTTTTTCAATCAGTTGTAATTTTAATTCATCGTAGATATTAAACCGTTGCGGATTAGGTGTTCCTGAATCTGAAAAAATCATTTGAGTAGATTTTCTTTCTTTAGAATTTTCCCAGATTTCAAATACCTTATTAGCACATGCAGCAACTTTGGTTTCTTTCAATTCTTCAACTGGATAACATTTAGAATCATAATCGTCCATTAAGCGTGGATCAAGCGCCATAAGTTTTCCTTCATTCGTAATTTTTAACATGTTATCAACGTCGGACGTTACTTCTTTTGCACGAATACGTTCTGCACGTTCCGCTAATTGAGCGACTTTTTCTTTTTGATATGTTGTCAGCTCTGTCACAATTACTTGTGCCTTTCCTGTTTTCATTTTTGGTACAGGTAAATTTAGCATATCTTTAGTTTGAATATCAGCAATCAAATTATACATTTGCATAAGTTCTGGTAAATTATGAAACTTCGCAAATCGATTTTTTATCTGATAACCTGTGCCTTCAGGAGTAATTTCCAAAGAAGAAATAATCTCACCAAATGTAGACGCCCACGCATCGAAATGATACACCCCATATTGTTTTAACACATCTGGTTGTAAATATTTTTGCATCGTATACAACTCCGACATCGAATTTGATACAGGAGTTCCTGTTGCAAATACTACCCCTCTGTTATTATGTTTTTCTAGCAAATAGCGGCATTTCATTTCTTGATCGCTAGCTCTTAAACTGTTTGAAGAATTCACACCTGCAACATTTGATAATTTACATTATGAGAAGTTCACGGATGGGACTGTGAAAGAGATTGAAGTTCCTTACGAACTGCCAGTTGGTTGGGAATGGGCGAGAATTGCATCAGCAACAAAAAATATTACTGCTGGTGGCGATAAACCTAAAGAGGTTTCATCTGAAAAAACGAACGATTTTCAAATTCCAATTTATTCCAATGGTATTAAGGATAATGGTCTATATGGATGGGCAAAAGAAGCGAAAGTATTTGAGCCAAGTGTTACTGTATCTGCTCGAGGTACTATCGGGTTCACTGCAATTCGGAATCACCCATTTGTCCCAATCGTACGTTTGATTTCAGTTACACCTTTAGAAAAAACGGTCGATGTAAGCTTTTTGAAGTACATGTTGAGCCATCTAATCCCTACTGGTGAGGGGACGAGTATCCCTCAACTAACAGTTCCTGGATTAAAACCATTTTTAATCGCTCTGCCACCTTATCATGAGCAACTCAAAATCGTTCAGTCGATTAAGTCATATCTTAAACTTATTGATGAAATTGATAACAATCAGTTGGAACTTAATAATATAACGGTTCAACTCAAACAAAAGGTTCTTGATGTTGCAATGCAAGGAAAACTTGTGCCACAAGATCCGAATGACGAACCCGCATCAGTTTTATTAGAGAAAATTAGAGCGGAAAAGCTAAAATTATTTGAGGAAGGTAAACTCAAGAAGAAGGATTTAGTTGAAACTGAGATTGTAAAAGGTGATGATAACGCCTATTATGAGAAGTTGCCAGATTCGTGGAATTGTGTGACACTCAGTAGCATTGTTGACTACAGAATGGGTAAAACTCCAGATACAAAAAATGAGGCATACTGGATAGGACCAGGATTTCCTTGGGTTTCAATTGCTGATATGGGTAAAAATAGGTATGTGACGAGCACCTCTAGAACCGTGACGGAAAAAGCTCTGAGTGAAGTTTTTAACCATATTGTTTCTCCAAAAGGAACGTTAATAATGAGCTTTAAACTGAGTATAGGGAAGGTTGGTCTGCTGAATCAGGATTCTGTGCATAACGAGGCAATCATATCCATTTTTCCATATCTAAATGATGATTATTCGCTCAGAGATTACTTATTTTGCATCTTGCCAGTTGTGAGCAACTCTGGTGAAACAGTGTCTGCAATAAAGGGGAAAACTTTGAACTCGAAAAAAATCGATGCTTTACCAATCCCCCTCCCACCTGTGCGAGAACAAAGGGAAATCAGTCAAACTATCAACAAATTGTATCGAATTCTTGAAGTGTTTTCCTAATTTGGGAAGTAATCCTGTGCTGTTCATTTTTAGGCGGTAAATCAACAGGCATTTTCAGCAAGACATCTCGTGAAATTCCGGGTATCATGCTTTGAGCTTGTGATTTCATATTATCAATCCTAGATTCTAGGTAGACCATCAAAAATTCTTTATCAAGCTGATAAGGTCGCGCTGCCATAATTTGACGTGCAATATGAGCCTCATTAAACGGATTGAAAGCAAGTTCCCCTACGGTTCCTTTTACAGTTATTAGCAAATCATCTTTTTCAGATATAACTTGTGGTACTTCTGTAAATCTTGAGGTCTGAATAATTCCATTATTAAAGTTACTAGCACCAGTGATATAAGGGATTCCTGTCGTCAAAGAATCCGAATAATCAGCGGTTGCCAAATCTCGTCCAGAAAGCAAGTAAACAATATTGCCAAGAGATGTCTTGACCCAACCAACAGGCAACTTCTCATAATAGGCGAAACTTGAATAATCCGCATACCAGCAGAGGTTGCGGATTATTCAAGTTTGCACGAAAAAAGGGAATCAGAAACATCCGATTCCCTTAGGTGCATACCGAAGTAATACACCCCAATTAGGTATTATTATCTTAACACTTTTACTCAAAGACTTCAAGACTCCGCTATGAAAGAATAGATGCCGTTAACCTTTTTGTTAGAATCCATTCCAAGCAGCAAGCCATAAGTTGAGCGAGGAACACTCTCAAACAGTTTTTCCTTTGCAATTTCAAATTGCCGAACATAGGATTTGATTTCAGTTTTAGAGTATCCATGCTTTTTCAAGATGAATACCAATAAAATCAAATAGTCGATAATCTTATCAAAAGTTATATCTTCAATCCCTGTCTCCGTGATCAAGAAATTCTTCAGCCCTTTCGCAATGCCATCATGGTTAAAGTTGGCATCAAAAACGGCAGAATTGTGCATTGTTGCATTTCTCAAATCCGTCAATGTGAAAATGATATTCTGCAACATGCGTCCATTCTGATTAAATGAAGCACTTTGTAGCCCATTCGCTTTTGACACTTTTAGTCGCCAATCTTTGCTTAGCCGGCTTACAAAGTGACCAAACTGGCCAAAGGTAATTATTTCAAAGAAAACCCATAAAGGTATCGGTTTACTGTTGTGTACAAAGTGGCTTAGTGCATCATTTTTACCGTAATTATACCCAATAGTTTGGTCCATTACAGATCTGAAATCTAATCGCCCCTTGAGACCATCTTTAAATTTCTTAAGTTCCTTCTTATCAGAGCTATTCCTATTATAATCCAGATAATCAGTTAGTTTTGTCTTATAGATGGACTCTATATCTGGATTTTGACGAGTGACCACGGCATCAATGGTTCTATTTTTCATCCCAGTTTCAACCAGCGTAATCATTGGATAGAAAATACGCTTAAGTTCAAAATCAAATGCATGAATCGCTTTAATCTGTGAAAAATCATCGAAACTTTGGATATTAGAGGTAGATTTTACAAAACGATATCGCTTGTATCCATGGTAGTAACCCATATTCATCAGCGATTTTTTGTTCCCGCCTCCATTAATTGAAGTATTGTGGTCATCTCGAATATGCCTCATCAGAGCATCAATCGATTTTCCTTTTTCCAAGTATCATTCTCCGTTCAAGTTCAGTATTAACGTTATTTTAACACACTCATAGCTGCTTGTAATATAGTAAATCGCATGAAGTCATAATTTACCAAGTGACAATTTTATCAACAATTGATTGTTGCTCGCTTGAGGTTCGTCTCAAATAAATCCTTGTCGTTTCGATTGATTCATGACCCAACAGATCCGCAAGTAAGGAAATATCATTGAATTTCTCCAAGAAACGCTTCGCGTACATGTGGCGAAAAGAATGAGGGTATACTACTGATTTATCCAGTCCGTACTTATCGGCATAAAATTTCAATTGCTGAGAAATGCCTCGTGCTGTAATCTGCTCATTAAAACGATTTAGAAACAGATACCCTGTAGTTCTATTTTCTTCCTCCAGCCATTTGAGGGATTCAGTCTTTAACTTTTTCGGGATATATATCCTTCGAATTTTGCCACCTTTTGAATAGATGTCAAAATATCCTAAATGAACGTGTTCAACTTTGATTTTGATAATTTCACTGACACGTGCACCTGTTGCACCGAGATACCAAACAAGGAAATGCCATTTTAGATTTCCGTCCTGCTTTAGTTTTCGCTTCAGAAACAGATAATCAGCGTAACTGATAACATCTTCCAAGAAATTCTTCTGCTGAATTTTTAGTGCCTTCAAGCAGAGGTCGGATTCTCCAACAAATTTCAAGTAACTATTTAAGGCTTGAATGCGAAGATTCACTGTCTTGGGTTTAAACTTTTCCATTAGGTAGCCTTTGTATTCCAATAACGATTCGAGACTCAAGTCGTAATGTTCATCAAAGTACCGAACTGCAAAAAGGTAAGAGTGAATTGTGTTTTTAGATAAACCAAGTTTTTTCATGTGCAACTCAAATTCATCAATTTGTTCCATGAGTTTTTCTCCTTCAAAATGAATTCGAAATTCCACCGCACAATTCTTTATTTTACTTGATTTCGACTATGGCTGTTGTACGAAAACAAGACCATAGTTCGATTTTGCTATGGTCAATATATTCATGTACCGCCTATTATGAGAAGTTTCCTGATTCATGGATTTTCCAATCACTTTCTCAGGTCACATTGAATCTAGACTCCAAGAGGAAAGCAATTAATTCTACTGAAAGAGCACGGAGAATTGAAAAAGCATCAAATTCACACCTTTATCCGTATTACGGAGCAACCGGTGAGACAGGAAAAATAGATGATTATCTATTAGACGAAACGACCATTCTTGTGGGGGAAGATGGTGCTCCATTCTTAGATAAATATGCCATAAAAGCATATAAGGTATCTGGAAAATATTGGGTCAATAACCATGCCCACATACTCAGAGCTTTGATCGAAGAAGACTTTTTATTGAACTATCTGAATTATTTTGATTACACAGGTTACGTGAACGGAACGACGCGACTTAAGCTAACACAAACCTCCCTACAATCAATACCGATTATAGTTCCACCAGTGGAAGAACAACGTAGAATAGTTAGCGAGCTTAAAAGGATTTATCAATCAATTGAAGATATTTTTCAATCTGGGGGACGATTCGTTCCTGTTCCTCAATTGGGGGCAAAACAATCGGAATTTTGATTAAGTTACCTTTACTGATGCGCAAACGTGTTGAGCCAGTCCCTAATTGAATAGCCTGTTTTTGAAAACGTTGTCCCATCATTTGAAACATCATGAAGCGGAGGCTGAAGTATTTTGTTGGTGCAATCCAACAAACATCAACAGTGGTTATCTTCTTACCTTCAATGCGAGGAAGCGTGGTTACGTACATTTGTTCAGCGATTAATCGATTTACCATCAAGTATCCTGAATGGATTTCAGTACAGTTTAGCTGATTGAAGGTTTCTTCTGTAATGTACTTAAATCCCTTATCAATATATTTCCCGAAACCTATACTACCTAGCTGGATTAATTTGATTTCTGGAGCTACAGTCATATCTTTTGATACAATCCAATCTCCGTCATTAAGTGTTATCGGAGTAGTGAGTCGCTGAAGGTTTGTTATCGACCATCCTTTCGGTAACTTCTTATAATAGGCGTTATCATCACCTTTTACAATCTCGGTTTCAACTAAATCTTTCTTCTTAATCTTACCTTCTTCGAATAATCTTTGTTTCTCTGCTCTGATTTTTTCCAGTAAAACTGATGCTGGCTCATCATTTGGATCTTGTGGGACAAGTTTCCCTTGCATAGCTACATCAAGAACTTTTTGTTTGAGCTGATTGGCAAGAAACTGTATGTCGCTCTGTTCTTTGTCAATAGAGTCTAATTTTTGATTAGAATCACTTAATAAGTCATTGATTTTAAGCTGTTCCTCTATTGGTGGTACTGGAATTAAAATGTTGTTAATTGTTACGGTGCTTATATTGGATTGATTCGCTGTTCCGGTTGCTGAATTGAATACATATTTTTTTATCTCACCTTCCTTCAAAGCGTGATTAAGGAAATCAGGTGAAACTCCACTTGAAATAGGACGAATTATCCCAACACGTTGATTCAAGAATAATTCGTTATCTTCTAAATCAAAACTGTTAATTTTGGTAGTATAAAAAAAATCCGTTTTACCCTTTGTTCCCGTCATTGTTACTAGAATATCGTCTTCAAAGATTTTGTAATCTAGTGATTCTTTTGCATCTTGTTCACTAATAAAAATTGGACTTGCACCCAAGACCATTTTATTATTTTTGACATTTCCCAATCGGATAACTTGGAAACCATGTTGCTTTACATATGATGAGCTTTTAAAGGCTTTTCCATTCTGATAAGTAATTAACGTCCTTAAGCGGACCCACTCCCACCCTTGAGGGAGGTCATATGGAGTTTCAACCATATTTACCGTCCCATCAGCGAACTTCTCATAATGTAAACCATCATCACCTCGGAAAATCTCGGTTTCATTCTTATCTCGCTTGATTTTCTTCTGTTTGATGAGTTCTTCTTTTTCAGCTTTGATGCGTTTTAGCAGTTCGCTTGCTGGCTCATCGTTCGGATCTTGCGGGACGAGCTTGCCACGCATCGCCAGATCTAATATTTTTTCTCGTAAGGCTTTGGTATCAATCATTCTTCCACCTCACCTAGTAGCTCTTGGAGTCGTGCCACTGCGTTTGCAATATTATCGGACTTCTCTTGCATTAAATCTAGCATTTCCGCAATGGTGTAATCAGGCGTATCACTTTCAGCTTCCATCCAAGAAATATCCAAACTCAAGTTGTCACGAGATTTGATTTGGTCAATTGAATATTTCCGCCAACGTCCGTTTGGATTTTCATTGCTCCAAGTTTCTTCACGATTTCCAATGTCGTCACGTTTATATACTTCGATAAATTCCTCAAAATCTTTGTGGTTTAATGGATTTCGTTTACCGAATGAACGCATGTTATTTCGCATATCATAAATCCAGACGTCCTTCGTATTGTCTTTTTCAGTTGTGCCTCGAGTGAAGAATAAAACATTCGTCTGAACACCTTGAGCATAGAAAATACCAGTGGGGAGTCTCAAAATGGTATGAAGGTTCGTCTTATCCATCAAATCGCGGCGAATAGATTCCCCGACACCACTATCAAACAAGACATTATCAGGAACAACTACAGCGGCACGGGCATGGCCGTCCGTCTTTAGAGAGTTATAAATGGTTTGAAGGAAGTTCAATTGCTTATTGCTCGTTTCATAAGTCAGGTCGTCTCGTGTTGCTCGTTCTCCACCCTTCTTAGTACCAAATGGAGGATTTGTCAGAACAAGGTCAAAACCTTTCATCCATTTCCCATTCGCTGAAAGTGAATCTCCCTGTTCAAGTCTTGGATTGATATCGTGCAATAAGGCATTCATCAAGGCAAACTTATGGGTATTTGGAACAAGTTCCATACCACTTAAAGCTTCATCTTTTTGGAACTTCACTTCTTCTTGTGATAATTCAAAGAAGTCATCATACTTTTCTTTTAGGTAATGGTCGGCAGCAATCATAAACCCAAATGTGCCTGCCGCAGGGTCGTTTAAACGCTCCCCTTTTTCGGGGGACATCAATTCAACCATCACGTCAATTAAGACACGAGGTGTGAAATATTGCCCTGCCCCAGATTTTGTCTCATTCGCATTCTTTTCAAGCAAGCCCTCATACAAATCCCCGAGTCCTTCATGCTTAGCAGAATACCAATCCAATGCATCGATATCCTTGATGATTTTCTCAAGATTTTTGGGCTCGTCAATACTTGTTGAAGCATCTGCATAAATCATATTCAATCGCTTATCCGTAGCAATCTCAGGATTTCCTAAATCCAACAAGAGCTTCTTATAGAAGGTCTTAAGTTCAATTCCTTCTTTTGTAACCAAATCATCCCAGCGATATCCATCTGGAATTGTTGACTCTGTTCCTTGCTCTTTCATCATTTTTAAGAATAAGATGTAGGTCAATTCTGTTACATAGTTTTGATAACTAATCCCATCATCACGAAGGACATCAGCCATCTTCCATAATTTTTGTACAATTTCATTATTTGTCACGTTCTAAATTCTCCTCTGTTCTGACTAACATCAACTGATAGTCGTTTTCTTATACAACGTATAGCTCTTCATTCAATACTTGGACAACATTATCTACGTTAGCACCAATTTTCTTCAAAACAAACTTGTAGCCACCATGTTGTTTCCATACCTCAGTTTCATCAAAGTATTGCTTAGCGGTTGGCGCAAGTACGGGGGTTTCAAATAATTGTTTTTCAATTCTTTGGAGCCATTTCAACTGCTTAGGGTTCCATGATTCCATACCATACACCTTTTGCATCGCCCGCTTGATACGAGTCTCATGGTCTACGAGTGTTGTTCCAAGAGCAGCTTGCCGAATGAAACTGATGATATCTGCTGCAATATATTCTTTCTTCTCGTGTCTCCAAGCTTCTCGAAGTGACGTTTCATCAAATTTCTTTTCCTTAAGTCGTAATTGTACTTCCCGCAAGTCTTGATAAGTTAGATCTTTTGGACGTGTAACCACGACTTGAAGCGCTGGAATAAGATTCATGTTTTCACGAATGAATTGATTAAACTCATTCAGATAATCCGCAGGCTTCACATTTCCCTCACCATATCCTCTTGAAGTATCAAGCAAGGTATCTTCGTGAACTGAAATCACCGTTGGATCCTTGAAAGTATACCACGAAGCAACACGATGAATGTTTTCAGTTTGAGCCTCCAACTCACTTCGACTCATGGTCTTAATGCTCTGAATCCAAGAATCTAAATCTGCGGTGCTATTCAATGTAGCAATCTCTTCTTCATCTTTCTTACTGATTCTTTGTTTCTTACGTTGCAACTTGGCAATCAACTCCGCTTTGAAGAAACCAAATTCCTCATCATCTTCCGCCTGTAGCGTTTTCTCTAACACTTCTTGAATAGATTGTTTTGGATTCGAGACAACAGGTTTCATATCCGTGATGTTTTGCAAATAATCATACAGATGAACGGCATCAAAAATTCTAAACGCCTCTTTTCCGATTTCAGGACATAGACGTGTTGCACGCCCTAACATTTGGTCGTATAGAATCCGAGAGCGAACACGGCGCATGAAGACAAGATTTTCTATTTCCGGTACATCAATACCCGTTGTGAGCAAGTCAACAGTCACAACAATATTCGGATACTTTTCATTCTTGAATCGTTTTATTTCTTTATCTGGATGTCGGATATAACCAGTAATCTTTTCAATCGCATCATCGTCAACAACAGTGCCATCTTCGGAATAAGCCTCTTTCAGGAGTCTCACAATCAAATCGGCATGTTGGTCATTCGCAGCAAATATCAAAGTCTTTCCGGGTTCATTGGGATCGATGTATCCAGTTAATCCTTCAAGAATAGCTTTATTGAAATTCTCAGTAATGACTTTTTTATTGAACTGTTCAACATCAAAGTCCAATTCATCATCTAAGTGTGCTTTATCAATCGTTTTAGTCTCATCATTCCAGACGTAAACGTCTGTATCGGCTTCAAATTTAATGCCATATTTTGAAAGCTGAGTTTCAAACTTAATTGGTGGTTCATGGTCTACAAGATAACCATCCACTACGGCATCGGTGTATGAATACGTGTAAATTGGTGCTCCAAAAATTTCAGTCGTATGGAGTGCTGGGGTAGCAGTCAGTCCTACTATTGTCGCATCAAAATAATCAATTACCCGACGGTACTGACTTACATAATCTTTTTCATTTTGATAAAACAGCTCATCATCAGTCATTTCACGGTCTTCAGTATACCCCCGGTGTGCTTCATCAACAATGATGAAGTCATATGTTCCAACCGATGGACTCTCAGCAACATCATCTTTGAAGAATAGCCGTCTTACCATCCCTTGTACAGTCGCAATCTGAATTTTAGTATCCTGCTCGGGAAGGATGTCTCCAACTTCCTTGACATCATAAATGTCTGAGAATGAGAGATTGTCAATTTTTGTATCCTTTAAGGCATCTGAGGCTTGAATGCCCAAGCTTCTTCTGTCAACTAAGAATAAGACCCGGCGAACCCGCTTAGTTTTAATTAGTCGATACATCAAAGAAAGAGCAAGTCTAGTCTTCCCCGTACCAGTTGCCATCGCCAATAACATACGGCGCTTGTTTTCTTCTAGTCCTTTTTCAACTGCTTTTACAGCCTCAATTTGATAATAACGGTTTGCGAATTCAGGATAAGGTTCTTCTTTTAGTTCCTCCTCTGCTTTTGACTCATTTACAACCAGCTTTTGTAACAGATCTTCAGGACTATGCCACCTCTCCAATGCGTATGATGACTTTTCAGGGGTACGTGCATCCCAAAACCAAATCCCTGATTGTTCAGCCAATTGTTTCAAATATGGTCTTCCATTTGAAGAATATAGGAATGGTGCTTTATAACCGTTCTCTGTTTCCTCATACATATACTCTTGTGATTCTGGCGTCTCTTTAGAATACTCTTTAGCTTGAGCTAAATCTCCTGCTGCTGTTTTCCCATACTTTTTAGCTTCAATGATGCCGATAAGTTTCAAACCAATGAACATGGCGTAATCCGCACGGCCTTCGGAAGTTGGAAATTCTGCTATGGCTTTATTCTTATTCTTTTCTGGACGTGCCCCTTTTCGCCAATCCAAATTTTCTGTGTCAGCTTCCCAGCCAGCGTTTCTAAGTTGTTCATCAATAAACATGATGCGCGTTTGCTTTTCATCCAGTTTGGCATTATGAAGGAACTTCTTAGACCTCGCCCGTCTATCAGACTTAATTTCTTGTTCAGATTGTTTGGACGGTTGAGTCGCCATCTTTTCTAGTTGTTCTTGAAAAGCTTGTTTCTCTGATTCAGCCAACTCAATCTGAGCCCTTAATTTCGCTAATTCGTCAGCAGTGGCTTTATCAACATCTTTAGGTTCTTCAAAAGTAGTCGCGATAAAATCGAGTGATCCATACACTTCCATAAACCAATTTGACAAGTAATGGGCATACCGAAGCATTGACATCGCTTCAGTGGTATTCCCATAGTTATCATGGGCTGCTTTGTTACCAATCTTTCTGATGGTATGCAAGACGTTAGCAATCTCGGTATCTAAAACCCCTTTACGTTCAAGTTCTCGTAATTTATCAAATTGGTTGTCAAGATTCCATGGAGTCAATCTTTCAAGGGAGAATAGCGCCTCAGTCATTTGTTCAGCTAACAGGCGGATTTTAATAAGTGAAACATTTGGGTCGCGGTATACGTTCTGTTCGGCTTGCTTCCCTAGTTTTGAAAACAAAGGCCATTGTGCCGATAACATGTCAAAGTTACTCATTTAGCCTGCTCTCCTTCCCTCGTAATCAATCGATATCACATCACCAATATCAACGTTTAAGGTGACACAAATCTTAACCAATGAATCAATTGAGATGGGTTCATTCTTCCCCATCTTGGCTATGACGTTGCTACTAACCTTTGCAGCATCCTTTAACTCTGTTTTTGTCATATTCAAATCAATGAGCAATTTCCATAATTTGTTGTAAGTAATAGGCATCCAATCACCTCTCGTAACTTCTGATAGTTCGTATTATCTGGAAGATAATCAGTTGTATTTATTATATCACGTTTTACCAAGATAATCTCACAAGTGTATAAGTTAACGGCAATGTCCTAAAA
>k87-582305_pt1 | contig 20636 bp, 30 predicted proteins | sample MGYA00084031_6733416 | MGnify analysis MGYA00084031
GCAATCCTTATTTTCCATTTGATACTGCTCACCATCTACAGAAATGCTCCCAGGACCACCTACATTAAAGATCCCAACCTCTCTTCTCTCTAAAAAGTAATCTGCTTTAATTTCATCATAGCCTTCTAAAGAGATTGCTTCTGTAGTTGGTGTAATCCCACCAATGATTGCTCTATCTTCCATCGTATAAACAAGCTTTATTTCATTTGGTACAAACAATTCCTCGATGAGATAATGCTTGCGTATATCCTCTGTCGTAAATGCCTTTACTTGCTCTGGATGTGTTGAATATCTTATTTCCATAATCTCCATCTCCCTTATATTGTCTTTTTAAATTAAGCGTTTTCATTCATTGGTGAATAACAACAATCCGTAAAACAACTTTAGATTAGACTCAAAATTTAACATTCAACAACAACTTGTTCCACATCGTGGTATGATGTTCCGCAAAATAATTATAGCGTTTTCACAAACGAATTACTAGATAAAAATTGACAAAAATAATGGTGAATTGATTTTTCATAAAAAAATAAGACTACTTAAGTAGCCTCTCCTAAACAAAATTAATAGGCATTTATCATACAATAGATAGTAGTAGAGCTAATATAGTGGAGAAAAGGGAAAGTAACAGTGGAATTTATTTTGTTAAATATAATTAGCTTCTGAAAACATGAAAAAAGTGAAATCCACCGTTGATTTCACTTTTTTCATATTTTTGAGGAATATGCTGTGTTAAACCTCTTGACGCATAGCGGGGTTTCCCCAGTTCCTTTATATTATTATGATATTACTTTCCCAGTCATGTCCTCATAATCTTTACACATGATTTCCCATGATTTTTCGATATCTTCATCTAATCCAAATAAACCGCTACGACCTACGATATAAATATCAGGGCCGGCTTCATCAATTCTTTTAAATGTTTTTCGACTAGATGATCCATCCATCTCAATAACATATTGATATCCCTTTTCTTCTCGTAGTTCCCTTAATGCTACAATTTTATCTAAGGTGCTTTCGATAAAACGTTGCCCAGCAAACCCTGGATCCACTGTCATAATTGTAATTTTATCTACTAATTCAATATAAGGAAAAATCGTTTCAATAGGTGTTTCTGGATTTAATACTACTCCTGCTTTTAATCCAGCATCATGTATTTGATCAATTAATCGAAAAGCCAAACCATCAAGTACTTCTGCATGCATACAAATCCATTCGCACTTTAAATCAATTAATTGTTGAACCCAGAAACTTGGATCCGTTACCATAAGATGGGCGGACATTGGTAAATCACTTATTTTTCGCACTTCTTCGATAAACCAAGGCGATAAAGTAATATTGGGAACATAATGCCCATCCATAATATCAATATGATAAGAGTCTACATGATTGTTTAAAAAAGTAATTTGTTCTTTAAACTTATCTAAGTCCATTGTCATCAATGATGGTGAAAATTCTACTTTTCTCATAATCTGTTTATCCTCCACAAAACCGTTATTTTCTTTTGAAATAATAGTAGGGCTTGTCGTCACCCCATCCACTAGCTCTGAAGTATTGTTCCGCTTACATTTTCTGCCTCTACACATTTCATTTCACTTGCATTTTGCTTAAATAATTTGAATATCATCTAAATCAATGTCTTCCTCTTCTACTTCTACTCGCTCATCTTCTTGACTGACATTTTTCTTAAGCAATGCCAAAGCTACCCCTGTTACAAGAGCATTCACTAATATGGCTACAGCTCCCGTCCATGGTTGAGACATCGTTGGTAACATCAATACGCCACCAAATGGGACAGTTGCATCTGCTCCTAACACCATCGTTACGGCTCCACCTGCTGCTCCACCAATCGCTACTGCCGTTACACAACGTACAATATCATTCATAACAATCGGAATAACACCTTCAACAATATTAACAACACCCATTGGAACTGCCGATTTCAATGCCTCAGTTTCTACTGGTGTATAGATGTTTTTTCCAAACATTTTTGCTATAAAGTAAGCTAACCCAAATCCAATAGGTGTTGCTGTATTTACTAATTGTAAAGCAGTAATAGGTCCATTAATTCCTTCTGCCTGTATTGTCAATACAAAGGCAAATACAGTTTTGTTAATAGGCCCACCAAAATCAATCCCACTCAATAAACCTATAATTGCACCAAATACTAACAATGAAGAAGACCCTAAACCGTTCAATGCATTTGTTAATAGAGATGTAAAAGCAGCGACCGGGATACCGATAATGTAAACCATGATTAACCCACCAATAATAGAGGTCAAAAATGGAATAATTAAAGTTGGCATTAATCCTTTAGCCCAGCTTGGAACTTTAACATGTTTTAAAACAGCTACAGCAAGATAACCCGATAAGTATCCTCCTAAAATCCCACCAATGAATCCAGCACCAATTGCATTAGCAGTTAAACCAATTATAAAACCTGGAGCGATCCCTGGTTTTCCTGCAATTGAATAAGAAATCCCTGTAGAAATAACGACAGGTAGTAAACCTAAGCCAGCCCCACCCATGGTTGCTAAAGCATCCCAAATGGAAAACTCACCTTGTACTAATGTACCTTGACTAGTACCTCCAAAAGCCATACCAATTGCGATTAAAAAACCTGCACCACAAACAATTGGAATCAAATATGAAATTGCCGTCAATAAATGACCTTTAAGATTTAAATTTTTTATTTTACTCATCTTTACCCCCCCTATTACTAAAAGTCTTTTTAATTACATAAAGCATCTTTCACGTCTTTAGCATCCTTCGACTGTAGCATTTTCTCGACGACTTCATCGTTTCCTAATTTTCTTGCAAATAGTGATAATAATTTTAGATGTTGTTGTGATCCATCATTTTCTTTTCCTACAGCAAAAAGAATGATTCCCTTTACACCTTTCCCATCGAGCGTCTCCCAAGGGATTTCTTCCTGTGTAATCCCAATCGCTACTCCTATTTTTTTTACAGAATGACTATTACCATGAGGAATCGCAATATAATTCCCGATTCCAGTTTGTCCGACTGCTTCCCTAGCATAGATATCTTTTAAAAACCCTTTAATATCTGTAATGTATTCATTTTGGAGCAATACCTCTGCTAATTCTTGGATGGCTTCTTCCTTGCTTTTAACATTTATGTTGGTTTTGATTGTATTTATATCGACAATATCTTTTACTTCCATCATATTCCCCTCCTATTTTTGATGGCTTAAATTATTTCTTTTGGTTTACAACTTCTACCGCTTTTTCAATTAATTTATTTGGTGATTTTACAGCTATTTCTGTTGACACTTGGATGATTCTTTTCCCTTCAAAACGTTCTCTTCCCGCGATTTTAACATCTACGGCTAAGATAACGATGTCTGCTTCATCGATCTGTTTTTGAGACAGTTCATTCTCTGTACCAATCGTTCCTTGTGTTTCAATATGAATTTCATGGCCTGCTTTCTTTCCGGCATTCTCTAGTTTCTCCTGTGCGATATATGTGTGTGCAATCCCAACTGTGCATGCAGCAACTCCTACTATTTTCATTATTTTTCCTCCTGATTTTTTAAAATTTCTTTAATAAAGCTTTCTTTTTCACGGCTATTCAATAATCGGGTTAAATACTCTTCATCTGCTAAAGAGCGGGTGAATAAGGCTATTTCCTTCTTTATTTGAACGCTTTCATTTTCCTTTAATAAAATAACTATCAATAAATGGATATCCTTTGTCTGGCAATCCCATGATCGGATTGGACTTGCTAACCGAATCAATAGAATTTGACTCTTCTTTATTTGATTACTTTCGATATGAGGCAATAACACATGTTCAGCAATTAAAGTGCTGCCTACTTTTTCTCTTTCATTTAATTGATTGATAACTTCCGCTTTTTGCGAAGGATTATCCTGACATACGATTTCAGAAATAAAAGAGTGTACTTCTTCTTTTGTTTTTAAGTCACAATTAAAATAAACTTGATAGATTGAATTAATCTCCATGATAAATTTCCTCTATCTTTCCCTGAAGTCTTTTCTGATCATCAATTGTAAACATCGCACTTACTAATAAATAAGGAATCGGTACGTCTTCCTTAATATGAACAGTACTCAGGATCAATTCAGCATCTGAGTATTTCTCTTTTATCATTTTTATATTTCGTGATGCTACTACATCAACTATTTCTAACTCGGGAAATTTCTTTGAAACTTTTGCTTTTAAAAGCTCTGAAGTTCCAATTCCTGTCGTACACATGATTAGTGTTTTTATTGGGCGTTGATATTGGCCCGTTTCAATTGCTTTTGCAAAATAGAGGGTGATAAACCCATTTTCATCGTCATTTATAGCTGGTAAGTTGAATTTTTCACCTACCAATTCAGATACGTTTGTTACACCGAAAAATACTTCTTCATACGTTACCTTAATCTGACTTAACAAGCTGTTATTCACTCGAATTTTATGCTCCAATCGATTAAGCATCGGCTTAATATGGTTGGCTAAATCGATAAAAATGGATTGACTGTCTATATCAATTCCTAAACTAGTACTCATCCCATCAATATATGCTTTCGTCACTTGGATAACTTTTGATGAAAAAGTCGAAGTTTTAACAAGAGATCCCTGCATTCTTGATGACACTAAATACTGATAAAGAAAGTAAATCTCAATATCTGGCAATGAACTGTTCAAATACTTTTCAATATTATGGACAATATCTTTTGCAACCGGATATAAAATATCTCTTTTCATATTTTCCATTTCTTCAATCGAAATCTTATCGGTAAACAGCCTAGTAGGAACTTTTCTTGAGCGACTTAGTAGTATATACAGATGCGAGAAAATGTTTACATTATATGGATAGGGAATTGTTATATCTAAATCCTCTTCAATCTTTCTTAGTTGATCCAATATAAACAAAACATCGTACTGATTAAAACTAAGTTCTTGATTCCTTTTTAAATCATCGATATCAATCGTATTAAAGATTTCAATAATATCTTTAATGGCCTTCCGAATATTAACTTCATCCCCTTGTATGGCAAGTGTTCTATTTTTTCGCTCCAGAACTAAATTGTACTTTTTAAGCTCTTCGCTCATTATCTGTTCGTCATTAAAAGCAACGGAGTCTCCTACATGATAATGACTGAATAAGTGGTAAACATTTATAGGTTTAGGCGAAGACAACAATAGTTCTTCCATAATTCGTTTACGTCTCTCGTTAGGGGAAAATTGTATTTCTTTGTATTTATTATTGTTTTTTTGATAATTAATAAATTTTTCGTAATCGAGTTTATACCCTCTCCCCCTTTCAGATATAATTAAAGGGCTGTCCACGTACTCGTTGTTAATTTTATTTATTAAACGATATACTGTTTTTTGAGAAACATTTAGTACTTCTAGGAGATCCTTTGAAGTAACATAACCTTGATTTTTTGAAAGAAACAGTAACAAATCTTGTTCACGGTTACAATTTGAACTCATCTCCATGCCTCCCTGATAAAATACTAACACACAATATAAAAGACAATTCGCTGAAAAATGACCGTTGCAACGGTCACTTTTTTTTAGACATTCTATAAGGCGTTTCTAAAATCGACACTCTCTATTAAAACGTTAATAGAGGCAAGGACAATTTCCCTTGCCTCCCTCAATAGGAAAATCACTGAGAAGATGATGAAAAACTTATATTTTGTATTAATGATATGAAACCTTCTGTAAAGCTACAAAGATAGCCGTGCAAGGATGCTGTGCCTCTATCTTGGTGGTCTTATTATGCTTATTTATGGTTTCCATATAAAACTATTCTTTCGGGTCGTAAAACTTCATTATATGAAGTGACACATTGTTCTTTTAGCAACGTTTCATCTTAAAGCTGTATTATTTTCCCACTTTCTAATTTACTTCTACATTCTTTCAATATTTGTTTCTTGGTATAATCATCGGTATTAGAAAATAACCCCTGGGGCAAAGAGCTTCAGGAACGATTAAGGCATTCTGGTATTGAAAAGACAATGAACATATATACACATGTTACTAACCTTTTAGAAGAACAAACGCACAAAATTTTCAAAAGTACATTTAGCTATGAAATGTCGCCGTGTGGTTAATATTGTGTCCTCGGGTCAAAAACTATTTTCGCAAATAAAAAAGACCCTTTCCACATAAGTGAAAAGAGTCTTTGAAACGCCAGTAATTAACGTTTTGAGAATTGAGGTGCACGACGAGCGCCTTTAAGACCGTATTTTTTACGTTCTTTCATACGAGCGTCACGAGTTAATAAACCTGCACGTTTAAGTGATGCACGGTATTCTGGATCTGCTTCTAATAAAGCACGAGAGATACCGTGACGGATAGCGCCTGCTTGGCCTGCATATCCACCACCTGAAACATTTACAAGAACATCGTAGCTACCTGCAGTTTCAGTTAAGTTTAATGGTTGTTTAATATCTTCGATTAAAGCAGCTGATGGGATGTAATCTTTTACATCGCGATTATTTACAACGATACGGCCTTCGCCTGGTACTAAACGTACACGTGCTACAGAGCTTTTACGACGACCAGTACCGTAATATTGAACCTGTGCCAAATTAATAACCTCCTTTAATATTATCCGCGAAGTTCGTAAACTTCTGGTTGTTGTGCTTGGTGTGGATGTTCGCTACCAGCATATACGTGTAATTTTTTCGCCATTTGACGTCCTAATGAACCTTTTGGAAGCATACCTTTGATTGCTAATTCAAGCATTTTTTCAGGATAGTTTGTGCGCATTTCCAAAGCAGTTCTAGTTTTTAAACCACCTGGGTACATACTATGACGGTAATAAATTTTGTCAGTTAATTTTTTACCTGTTAATTCAATTTTCTCAGCATTGATGATGATTACGTGATCACCAGTGTCAACGTGTGGTGTATATGTTGGTTTATGCTTACCACGTAAGATAGATGCGATTTCACTTGAAAGACGACCTAAAGTCTTGCCAGCTGCATCTACTACGTACCATTTACGTTCGATATTTCCAGCGTTTGCCATAAACGTTGTACGCATGATATTCCCTCCTAAATTGATAACTATTTTTTATGGTTCCTATTCTATTTCATAACACGATAAGTTTCCGGGGCTTATACGTGGGGTTGAAATACATACCATCAAATATAATATAACGTATAACCTATAATGTCAAGAAAATGTTACACCTGGTTTAGTTGTCATAGTAAACTTTCCATAAATATAATCCATGCCCCGGAACAGTCTTTCCGCTTAAGCTTCTGTCACGTCCTTCAATGATTGAAGGAATACTATCAGGGTCAGTTAAACCTTGTCCAACATTTAGCAAAGTACCAACTAAAATTCTTACCATATTATACAAAAAACCATTTCCTTTAAAACAAAAAATAATGTCAGTGCCTTCCTCTATTACTTGAATCGAATAGATGGTTCTCACTTTATCTTCGACTTCTGTTTTAGCCGCACAGAAGCTTGTAAAATCATGTGTACCACATAAATGCGTACATGCCCGCCTAATGGCCGTTAAATCCAGTCTAAATGGAAAATGATAGCTGTAATTTCTTTTGAATACATCGATTATTTCTCTTTGACTAATGATATATCGGTATTCTTTTGCAGTTGTATCATATCTTGCATGAAAGTCACTTGGAACATATTTTGCTTCCTGAAGTACAATATCTTCTGGTAGATAGCGATTGAGTGCATATGGCCATTTTTCCTCTGGAATGTTCATCTTTGTATCAAAATGGAAAACTTGCCCAACAGCATGCACTCCAGCATCTGTTCTTCCAGAAGCATAGATTTTAACATTTTGTCCCTTATGAAGCTTTGTCAAAGCCGATTCAATTTCCTGTTGAACTGTTCTTTTCATCGGTTGAATTTGATAGCCATGAAACTGAGTGCCGTCATAAGAAACAATACATTTTATTCTCATCATCTGCTCCTATGTCCGTAAATAAAATAAACATATTCCTAAAGCAAGAAGGGCTATTAATAATATCGTGTCTTTGTAGCCCCATTTCAACAGCCTTAGCTTTGTTCTTCCTTCTCCACCTCTATAACCCCTTGCCTCCATCGCCGTAGCGAGCTCCTCAGCACGTTTAAACGCACTTATAAAGAGAGGGACTAGCAACGGGACAACTGCCTTTATACGGTCCTTTATTGGGCCGCTAGTAAAATCTACTCCCCTGGCCATCTGTGCCTTTAATATTTTATCCGTTTCTTCTAATAACGTTGGAATAAACCTTAACGAAATTGACATCATTAGAGCTAGCTCATGTACCGGGAACTTCAGCTTCTTTAATGGAGCTAGTAAACTTTCCATTCCATCTGTAATTTCAATCGGTGTTGTTGTTAACGTCAATATCGTTGTCATCACGATTAAATACAAAAAACGGAGAGATATAAAAAACCCTTGCTTAAGCCCTTCCTCATGTAGACGGAAAAAACCTAAATCTAGCAATACTCTCCCTTCCTTTGTCACAAGAATATGCAAAATAAAAGTAAACAGGATAATCCATAATACCGGCTTTAGACCTCTTAGCAAAAACCGGAAAGGCAGCTTCGTTAAAAGAACAATAATGATTGTAAAAAGACCGAGACATAAATAAGTAATAAAGTTATTTGCTAGGAAGACAATAAAAACAAAAAGAAAAATCATTAGCAGCTTTGAACGGGGGTCCTGTTTGTGAATAACAGAATTCCCAGGGACATATTTTCCAATGATAATGCTATCCATCATAAAGGTCCACCTTCCTTCAAAGAGGCCTTTATTTGCGTAACAATATCATCCATTGTGAGGGCGGTATCTCTAATTGCCATTCCCTTTTCAATTAACTTATGCTGGAACTTCACAGTTTCTGGTAGGTCGAGACCTAATGAGATTAATTTATCTGCCTTCTGAAATATTTCCTTCGGCGTTCCCTTCATCTCAATCGTCCCTTTATGCATAACGATAATTTCATCAGAGTATGTTGCCGCATCCTCCATACTATGTGTTACGAGGATAATGGTTAAGTGATGTTCCTTGTAAAGACGATAGAATAATTCCATCATCTCTTTTCTCCCTTTTGGATCCAATCCAGCAGTTGGTTCATCTAAAACAAGAACTTCTGGTCCCATCGCTAGCACGCCGGCAATAGCAACCCTGCGCATTTGCCCTCCACTTAAGTCAAAGGGGGATTTTTTAAGGATCGCTTCAGGTAATCCAACTAGCTCTAATGTTTCTCTAGCTTTTGCTAGCGCTTCTTCATCACTCATACCAAAATTCATTGGTCCGAAGGCAATATCCTTTTCAACCGTTTCCTCAAAAAGCTGATGCTCAGGAAATTGAAAAACTATCCCGACTAGACTCCTAACAACCTTTAGCTGCTTTTGCTTCTTACCAGCCTCAATCAAATAGTCTCCTATCTGAATTGATCCCTTTGTAGGCTTTAGCAGTCCATTTAAATGCTGAAGAATCGTTGACTTCCCTGAACCCGTATGTCCGATGATCGATAGATATGTTCCCTTTTTTACTGTTAAATTCACATCGTATAGAGCTAATCTTTCAAAAGGAGTTCTAGCTTGGTAGCGATGTTCTAGATCTTTGATCGTAATGTCCATAACTCATTCACCAAGCCTTCCTCTGTAAGATGATGTTTTTGAATTGGAATGCCATCCTCTTTTAGTTTTTTACTTAACTGAAAAGGGAATGGTAAATCTAGTCCAATTTCTACAAGTTTGTCATCCAAAAGAAAGACTTCTTCAGGTGTTCCTTCTCCAAACTTTTTTCCACCGTTCATCACAATGATTCTGTCAGCCTTTGATGCCTCTTCTAAATCGTGTGTAATTGATATGACCGTTAATGAGCTTTGATTCTTTAACTCACGAACAGTTTCAATCACTTCATTTCTACCTATAGGATCTAACATCGAAGTTGCTTCATCTAAAATAATGATAGTAGGTTGGACAGCTAGAACACCCGCAATTGCTACCCTTTGTTTTTGACCCCCTGAAAGATGATGTGGTTCTCGATCGAGGAAACCATCCATTTTAACCCTTTTCGTCGCCCATTCAATCCGTCTAATCATTTCTTCACGCGGAATTGCATTATTCTCAAGTCCAAAAGCAACATCATCTTTTACTGTTGATCCAACAAACTGATTATCTGGGTTTTGAAAAACCATTCCGACCTGCTTTCGAATGTCCCATATCGTCTCTTCTGAAAGCTGGATGCCACATACATGAACACTACCGGTACTCGGAATATATAATCCATTTAAAATCCGAGCTAAGGTTGATTTACCAGAACCATTATGTCCAACAATGGCTAGCCATTCACCTTGTTTCACCTGAAATGATACATTGCTTAATGCGGGAGTTGCTTCCTGATGATAATGAAATGTTACATCTTTCACATCTATGATTGTTTGACCCATCGCTCGTCTCTCCTAGTCTCCAATTAAAAAAGCATGAGCGCCTTTGCTTTGTAACGATTTAGAAAGAAGGACAATCCATATGAGATTGTAAACATATCCAAAACCCGTTTAGTCTCATAAAGGATTGTGAAGTTACTAGTCACTAGGGCGCTATAGCTAGACACCTCTAAAGTTGTTAGCGCCTTTCTCAGCGACGTAAAAATAAGAGCAATCCATGATAAGGAAACACGAAGATCTTAAGTGATTCGCTGCTCGCTTATCGTAAAGAGGATTGTGAAGTTTATTAGTCGCTTGGCGCTATAATTAAGACACTTTATTAATTCACAACAAAGCACCTATAAAAAAAGGGCATTGAACCAGTTTAACAACTGTCACGCCCTTGAGAGTAAATAATGTAAATTAAACTAATTCAATGATAACCATTGGAGCACCGTCTCCACGACGTGGTCCAAGTTTCATGATACGAGTATATCCGCCTTGACGCTCTTCATAGCGTGGAGCGATATCACTGAATAGCTTTTCTAAAGCATATTTAGGTTTATCTTTTTCCTTACCTTCTTCAGTTGTAACAGTTACAACCTCTGCAACTTCATTACGTACATAAGAAGCTGCTTGACGGCGAGCATGAAGATCTCCGCGCTTTCCTAAAGTGATCATCTTTTCAACAACTGAACGTAATTCTTTAGCACGAGCTTCAGTTGTTTCAATACGCTCACTGATGATTAAATCAGTAGTTAAATCACGAAGCATCGCTTTACGTTGAGCACTTGTACGGCCTAATTTTCTGTATGACATCAGATGTCCCCTCCTTCGTTCTTAATGTATGTTTTTATTGTTTCTACTAAGAAACAAATTGTCTATTGAAACATACGAAAACGCTAGTTAACTTTCTAACTAGTCGTCTTTTCGAAGACCTAATCCTAGTTCTTCTAGCTTTGCCTTAACTTCTTCAAGAGATTTACGACCTAAATTACGAACCTTCATCATATCTTCCTCTGTTTTATGAGCAAGCTCTTGTACAGTATTAATACCAGCACGTTTTAAACAGTTATAGGAACGAACAGATAAGTCTAATTCTTCAATCGTCATCTCAAGAACTTTTTCTTTTTGATCCTCTTCTTTTTCCACCATAATTTCTGCATTTTGAGCCTCATCAGTAAGACCAACAAAAATATTTAAGTGTTCAGTAAGGATCTTTGAACCTAAAGCGATCGCCTCTTTTGGTCCAGTGCTACCATCAGTCCAGACATCAAGCGTTAATTTATCATAATTAGCAACTTGACCTACACGTGTTTTTTCTACTTGGTAGGAAACACGTGAAACAGGAGTGTAAATCGAATCAATTGGAATGACACCAATTGGCTGATCTTCTCTCTTGTTTGAATCAGCTGGAGTGTATCCACGTCCACGCTTAGCTGTTAGTCTCATTCTAAAGCTAGCATCTGATGCAAGAGTTGCGATATGAAGATCTGGATTTAAAATTTCCACATCACTATCATGAGTAATATCCGATGCGGTTACACTACCTTCGCCTTGAACATCAATTTCAAGCGTCTTTTCTTCATCTGAATAGATTTTAAGAGCAAGTTTTTTAATGTTTAAGATAATCGAAGTAACATCTTCAACAACACCTTCGATCGTTGAAAACTCATGAAGTACGCCATCTATTTGGATCGATGTTACAGCGGCACCAGGGAGTGAGGATAAAAGAATACGACGTAAGGAGTTACCCAAAGTTGTACCATATCCACGCTCAAGTGGCTCGACGACGAATTTACCGTATTTGGCATCATCGCTGATTTCAACCGTTTCGATTTTTGGTTTTTCAATTTCTATCATCTATAAACCCTCCTTCAAAACGTCGAAACCCCGGCTAGACTAACATGTTAAAATGTCTAACCGAAATTCCCCATTCAAAAGTTCCCGAATGTGCACAACAACAAAGTGATTCTGTTAGAACTTATATACTGTATCATAACCCATTATTGACAGGGATACAAAATCTATACAGAAAATTTATACACGACGACGTTTTGGTGGACGGCATCCGTTATGAGGAACTGGTGTAACGTCTCTAATTGCAGTTACTTCTAAACCTGCAGCTTGTAATGAACGAATTGCAGCTTCACGACCAGCACCTGGTCCTTTAACTGTAACCTCAAGAGTTTTTAAACCATGTTCCATAGATGCTTTTGCTGCTGTTTCAGCAGCCATTTGTGCAGCGAAAGGAGTAGATTTACGAGAACCTCTAAAGCCTAACGCACCTGCACTTGACCATGAAATTGCATTACCATGAGTGTCAGTAATTGTAACAATCGTGTTGTTAAAAGTTGAACGAATATGAGCAACTCCACTCTCAATATTCTTTTTCACACGACGTTTACGAGTGTTTGTTTTACGTGCCATTATTGGTTAACCTCCTTTACCTTATTTCTTCTTGTTTGCTACAGTACGACGTGGTCCTTTACGTGTACGAGCATTGTTTTTCGTATTTTGTCCACGAACTGGTAATCCACGACGGTGGCGGATACCACGGAATGAACCAATTTCAATTAGACGCTTAATGTTAAGTGAAACTTCACGACGAAGATCCCCTTCAACTTTAAGCTTATCGATTACATCACGAATTTTTCCTAATTCTTCTTCAGTTAAATCACGTACACGAGTATCTTCAGAAACTCCAGCTTCAGCTAAAACTTTTTGAGCAGTAGAACGTCCAATACCAAAAATATATGTTAAAGAAATCACAACACGTTTGTCGCGAGGAATATCAACACCTGCAATACGAGCCATTAAGCTTGCACCTCCTTAATAATTAACCTTGTTTTTGCTTATGTTTAGGATTCTCACAAATAACCATGACTTTGCCTTTTCTGCGAATGACTTTACATTTCTCACAAATCGGTTTAACAGATGGTCTGACTTTCATGATTCTAATACCTCCTTAATAGTACGGAGTGCTAATTATTTAAAACGGTAAGTTATTCTACCACGTGTTAAATCATATGGAGATAATTCTACCGTTACTTTGTCTCCAGGTAAAATACGAATGAAATGCATGCGAATCTTTCCAGATACATGCGCCAAAACCGTATGACCGTTCTCAAGTTCTACCTTGAACATTGCATTAGGCAATGTTTCAACGACAGTTCCTTCAACTTCAATTACATCGTCTTTCGCCATTGAACTGTTCTCCCTTCTCAAAATCAGTAACTTGCTCATTGACAATTATGAAAACTACATCTCATTTTGTCGCACGACCTGTTTCCATTATACTGTTCTGAACTTCCGGAGATACTTAGGATAAAAAATCTAGATGATGAACATTCTTCTTACTGGAGAGATTGAAATGACGCCCATTCTCCTTCAGTATTTAAACGAAATGTCATCCGAAATTTCCCATCAATATTACATAAGTCTTTGTTTAGAACATTTGACTAATGTATGGAATCGAATTAGGTTCGTTCAAGCAATGTCACCTTCAATTAGGCTTTTGTTAGGATTTCATAGCCTGTTTCGGTAATAGCGATAGTATGTTCAAAATGAGCACACATTTTCCCATCAACCGTAACAACTGTCCAATTATCAGCCAATGTCTTAACATAACGGGTACCCGCATTTACCATAGGTTCAATCGCTAATACCATTCCGGGCTTTAGCCTTGGGCCTTTATTAGGTGGACCATAATGAGGAATTTGCGGATCTTCATGTAATTCTTGACCTACGCCGTGACCGACATACTCTCTAACGACAGAAAACTGATGTTCTTCAACATAAGTTTGGATCGCATGAGAAATATTTGAAAGTCTATCACCTGGCTTCGCTTCTTTAAGACCTCTATATAAAGACTCTTCTGTTACCTCTAAAAGTCTTCTCGTCTCATCAGATATGTTGCCAACTGCATAAGTCCAAGCAGAATCTCCATGATAACCATTATACTTTGCACCGATATCGATGCTAATTATATCTCCTTCACGCAATACACGATCTCCAGGTATTCCATGAACGAGTTCTTCATTTACAGAAGTACAAATACTCCCGCGGAAACCATTATACCCTTTAAAGGACGGAATTGCATCATATCCACGGATAAACTTTTCAGCTATGGAATCCAATTCTTTTGTTGTTATACCAGGTTGTATGAACTTTTGCAACTCTTGGTGTGTCAGAGCAACGATTCGACCAGCTTCTCGCATAATTTCGAGTTCACGCTGAGTCTTACAAACGATCATGCACTAATCCTCCAAGCAGCTGATTAACGTCAACAAACACATCATTAATATCTTGTTCACCATTAATATTTCTTAAATAACCTTTTTCGTTATAAAAGTTCAATAAAGGTTCGGTTTGTTTAAGGTTAACCTCTAAACGATTTGCAACCGTTTCTTCATTGTCATCGGCACGTTGATAAAGCTCACCACCACATTTATCACACTTGCCTTCATTAGCAGGTGGGTTAAATACTAGATGATAAGTAGCACCACATGATTTACAGATGCGGCGACCCGTTAAACGCTCCATTAAGATATCTTTATTTACATCGATGTTAATTACGTAATCAATCTGTTTGTTAAGCTCTGCTAGAATTCCCTCAAGCGCTTCAGCTTGAGCAACAGTTCTTGGAAACCCATCAAGAAGAAAACCTTTTTGGCAATCATTCTTCCCTAAACGTTCACGAACGATACCTATAGTTACTTCATCTGGTACAAGTTCACCTTTATCAATAAAAGATTTTGCTTGTAAACCTAGTTCTGTTTCTTCTTTCATAGCAGCTCTGAACATATCTCCTGTTGAGATATGAGGGATGTCGTACTTTTCGACAATACGTTCAGCCTGAGTACCCTTTCCAGCACCTGGAAGGCCCATCAATACTAAATTCACTTGTATTTCCCCCTCAGTCTCTGTTTAAAGGGCATGGGAAGCAGCTCCCATATCCCCATTATTTAATAAAACCTTTATAATGTCTCTTCACTAACTGACTTTCTAGTTGTTTCATCGTTTCAAGGGCAACCCCTACTACGATTAACAAGCTAGTTCCACCAATTTGTGCAGAATCAGGTAAGTTAGCAAATTTAATGAAGAAAACAGGAAGAACAGCTATTGCTGCTAAGAAAATAGAACCAACAAAAGTAAGACGATATAATACCTTTGTAACGTATTCCTGCGTGCTTTTTCCCGGACGAATACCAGGTATATAGCCACCTTGTTTCTTCAAGTTATCAGCCATTTGCTCAGGATTAACTTGAACAAATGTGTAGAAATATGCAAATGCAATAATTAACGCAATGTAGATAATCATACCGATTGGTTGAGTATAATCAAAGATTTTTTGAATCCATTCCGTTACATCATTAGGACCGAAAAACGAAGCAATCGTTGGAGGTGTAATGACGAACGACACAGCAAAGATTACAGGAATAACGCCAGCAGGGTTAACCTTTAATGGTAGATGAGTCGTTTGACCACCAGCCATATTGTTACCAGTACGCTTAGCGTATTGAATTGGAATCTTACGTAGTGCTTGTTGGATAAAAATAACCCCTACTACTACTGCTAATATTGCTAATACAAGGATAACAACGGTAATTATACGAATAAACAATTGATCCCCTGCATTTTCGAATTGTTGTGCATATATTTGATTCAATGTAGATGGGATACCCGCGACAATCCCTGCAAAGATAAGAACGGAAATACCATTCCCAACACCTTTAGAGGTAATTTGCTCCCCTAACCACATTAAAAATGCTGTTCCAGCTGTTAATACAATCGCAATTAACAAGTATGTGCCGATTCCGGGATTCTCAATTAAGGCACCGCCTGACTGAGCATTAAACCCATAGGACATACCTAACGCCTGGATAAAACCTAATATTATCGTAAAATATCTTGTAAATTGAGCAAGCTTGCGTCGCCCAACATCACCTTGTTTAGACCATTCAGTGAATTTCGGAACAACATCCATTTGAAGAAGTTGAACGATAATTGATGCAGTGATATATGGCATAATCCCCATCGCTAGGATTGAGAAATTAAATAATGCACCGCCACCGAATGTGTTTAAGATTCCGAATACATTTAGTTCATCCTGTGCTTTAAGCACTTCTGCATTAACATTCGGCACAGGAATGAACGTCCCAATACGAAATACTACTAACATTAAAAGGGTGAATATAATTTTATTTCTAATATCACCCACGCGCATAAAATTGGAGATTGTTTTTAACATTAGATCACCTCAGCTGTACCGCCAGCATTTTCAATAGCTTCTTTAGCTGAAGCAGAGAATTTGTTAGCTTTTACAGTAAGTTTTTTCTCTAACTGTCCGTTACCTAGGATTTTCACACCAGATTTTACATTGCTAACAATACCTGTTTCAAGTAATAATTCTGGAGTAACCTCAGTACCTTCTTCAAAGCGATTAAGAGTCTCAAGGTTAACAATTGCGTAATCCTTACGGTTGATGTTTGTAAATCCACGTTTTGGTAAACGACGGAACAAAGGAGTTTGACCACCTTCGAATCCTGGACGTACTCCACCACCAGAACGAGCGTTTTGTCCTTTATGACCTTTACCAGCTGTTTTACCGTTACCAGATCCTGTACCACGTCCAACACGATTACGAGTTTTACGTGATCCTTCTGCTGGTTTCAACTCATGAAGTTTCATCGGGACACCTCCTTATTTATTGTTGTATCTATTATTGTTCTTTTACTGTAACTAAGTGAGACACTTTATTAATCATACCGCGAATCGCAGGATTATCATCTTGTACTACAGTTTGATGTAACTTTTTAAGTCCAAGTGTTCTAACAGTAACACGTTGATCCTCAGGACGACCAATCACACTGCGAGTGAGGGTAATTTCTAACTTATTCGCCATTTTAGTTCCCTCCTTATCCTAACAGTTCTTCTACCGTTTTTCCACGTAACTTTGCAACATCTTCAGCACTCTTTAAGTCTTTCAAACCAGAAATAGTAGCACGAATCATATTAATTGGAGTGTTTGAACCTAAAGATTTAGATAGGATATCAGCAACACCTGCTAATTCTAATACCGCACGAACAGGTCCTCCTGCGATAACTCCTGTACCTTCAGATGCTGGTTTTAAAAGAATATTTCCTGCTCCAAATTGTCCGATAACTTGGTGAGGAATTGTAGTCCCTACCATTGGTACTTCGATAAGGTTTTTCTTTGCATCTTCAATTGCTTTACGAATCGCTTCTGGTACCTCTTGTGCTTTACCAGTACCGAAACCTACGTGACCGTTTTTATCACCAACAACAACAAGTGCTGCAAAGCGGAAACGACGACCACCTTTAACAACCTTCGCTACGCGGTTAACGGTAACTACGCGTTCTTCAAGCTCTAATTTGTTTGGATCAATACGACGCATTCTTTATGTCCCTCCTTTTGCGATTAAAATTCAAGTCCAGCTTCGCGAGCTGCATCAGCTAGAGCTTTAATACGACCATGATATAAATATCCTCCACGATCAAAAACGACTGATTTAACACCTTTTTCAATAGCACGTTTAGCAACTAATTCGCCAACTTTTTGTGCAGCTTCGACATTGCTTTTTGCATCAAGATCAAAATCTTTATCTAAAGTAGAAGCACTTACTAAAGTTACAGAGTTAGTATCATCAATTACTTGTGCATAAATATGTTGATTTGAACGATATACGTTAAGACGTGGACGAGTAGCAGTACCTGTTAATTTCGCACGTACACGCGCATGTCTTTTTTTACGTACAGCATTTTTATCAGCTTTAGTAATCATTTAGGTCACTCCTTTCTTATCATCTAGGCGATATTACTTCGCAGTTTTACCTTCTTTACGACGTACATGTTCGCCTTCATAGCGAATACCTTTACCTTTGTAAGGTTCTGGTGGACGAACGTCACGAATGTTAGCTGCAATAGCACCTACACGCTCTTTATCAGTACCTTTAACAAGAACTTTTGTTTGAGATGGTACTTCGATTTCAATACCAGCCTCAGGTGTGATTTCAACAGGGTGTGAGTAACCAACATTAAGAACTAGTTTATTTCCAGATTTAGAAGCACGGTAACCGACACCGATTAGTTCTAATCCTCTTTCAAAACCTTTAGAAACGCCTTCTACCATATTACCTAGTAGACTACGTGTAGTACCGTGAAGAGCACGGTGTTCTTTAACATCAGAAGGACGACTTACAGTTAAGACGTTATCTTCTAAAGAGATTTTAATATCAGAGTTGAATGTACGAGTTAATTCACCTTTAGGTCCTTTTACTGTTACCGTATTATCATCAGCGATTGTAACTGTAACACCAGCAGGAATTTCTAGTGGCTTTTTACCAATACGAGACATTCAATACACCTCCATTCTTTTTGAACTTTTTACCAAACGTATGCTAATACTTCTCCACCAGTTTGTTTTGCACGAGCTTCTTTATCAGTCAAAACACCTTGAGAAGTTGAAACAATTGCAATTCCTAATCCGTTAAGTACACGTGGTACTTCATCAGCTTTTGCATATACACGTAAACCTGGCTTACTGATTCTTTTAAGACCAGTGATTACACGCTCATTGTTTGATCCGTATTTCAAGAAAATACGAATGATACCTTGTTTGTTATCTTCTACATATTCAACATCACGAACGAAACCTTCACGCTTTAAAATTTCAGCAATTTCTTTCTTAATTTTAGAAGCAGGGAACTCAAGCTTCTCGTGACGTACCATGTTCGCATTACGAATGCGAGTAAGCATATCTGCAATAGGATCTGTCATAACCATCTAAAATAACCTCCTTCCCGTTTTACGGTTTTACCAGCTAGCTTTTTTCACGCCTGGAATTTGACCTTTATAAGCAAGTTCACGGAAACAAATACGGCAAAGCTTAAATTTGCGTAGTACAGAATGTGGACGTCCGCAACGCTCACAACGAGTGTACTCTTGTACTTTGAACTTTTGAGTGCGTTTTTGCTTCGCAATCATTGATTTTTTAGCCACAATTTCGCCTCCCTTTACTTAGCGATTATTTTTGGAACGGCATACCGAACTGTGTTAATAGTTCGCGTGCTTCTTCATCAGTATTCGCAGTTGTTACGATAACGATATCCATACCACGAACCTTGTTAACTTTATCATAATCAATCTCAGGGAAAATTAATTGCTCTTTAACACCTAAAGTGTAGTTACCACGACCGTCAAATGATTTCTTAGAAACCCCACGGAAGTCACGTACACGTGGTAAAGAAACAGAAATTAATTTGTCTAAGAATTGGTACATACGCTCACCGCGTAATGTAACTTTTGCACCGATAGGCATTCCTTCACGAAGACGGAAACCAGCGATAGATTTTTTAGCTTTTGTAATAACTGGTTTTTGACCAGTGATTTGAGCTAATTCTTCAACAGCAACATCCAATGCTTTTGAGTTTGAAACTGCATCACCAACACCCATGTTGATAACGATTTTTTCAATTTTTGGAGCTTGCATTACTGATTTGTAAGAAAACTTACTCATTAATGCAGGTGTAATTTCTTTTTGATACTTTTCTTTAAGGCGGTTCATACCACAGACCTCCCTTCCTTATTTACTATTTATCTAAAGTTTCACCAGATTTTTTTGCTACACGTACCTTTTTACCGTCTACCACTTTATAACCAACGCGAGTCGGCTCACCAGATTTAGGGTCAAGTGGCATAACATTTGATACATGGATAGGTGCCTCTTGGTTTAAGATTCCACCTTGTGGATTAGCTTGAGAAGGTTTTGAATGTTTTTTCACAACATTAACTCCCTCAACAAGTACGCGATCTTTTTTCGGATAAGCAGCAAGTACAACGCCTTGTTTACCTTTATCCTTACCAGAGATAACCATTACTTTGTCACCTTTTTTAACATGCATCCTAGTTGCACCTCCTTAGTAAGGCAATCGAATTTATTATAATACTTCCGGAGCTAAAGAAACGATTTTCATGAAGTTGTTTTCACGTAATTCACGTGCAACAGGTCCGAAAATACGAGTTCCACGAGGGCTCTTGTCATCACGGATGATAACACATGCATTTTCATCAAATTTGATATATGAACCGTCTGAACGACGTGCACCACTCTTTGTACGAACGATAACCGCTTTTACAACTTCACCTTTTTTGACAACGCCACCTGGTGTTGCTTGTTTTACCGTAGCAACGATGACATCTCCGATATTCGCGGTTTTCCGGCCGGATCCGC
>k87-530302_pt1 | contig 20567 bp, 18 predicted proteins | sample MGYA00084031_6733416 | MGnify analysis MGYA00084031
ATGCCGATACGAAGACCAACCGGGCTTACCTTTTGACCCACACGTAATCCCTCCTTATTTCTCGTTTAGTACCACTGTGATGTGGCTGGTGCGCTTATGGATGCGGCTTGCGCGACCCATAGCACGCGGGCGGAAACGCTTCAGTGTTGGACCTTGGTCCACGAAGATTTTTCCAACAACGAGTCCGTTCGGATCCATTTCATAGTTGTGTTCAGCGTTAGCGATCGCCGATTTCAGAAGTTTCTCCACTACCGGAGAAGCCGCTTTCGGCGTGTGTTTCAGGATCGCCAGCGCCTCACCCACTTGCTTGCCTCGAATCAAGTCAACCACCAGGCGAACTTTGCGAGGGGCAATGCGAATATAGCGAGCAACTGCTTTAGCTTCCATCTTTGTACCTCCTCTCTGTCAAGAGAAAATTAGCGCTTCTTGGATTTCTTGTCGTTATCGACGTGACCCTTGAAGGTACGAGTTGGTGCAAATTCACCCAGTTTGTGACCTACCATATCTTCTGTAACGTATACCGGTACATGTTTGCGGCCGTCATATACAGCAAACGTGTGTCCTACGAAATCAGGGAAGATTGTGGAGCGACGAGACCAGGTTTTCACCACGCGTTTTTCGTTCTTTTCGTTCAGTTCAACTACTTTTTTCATCAGGTGATCATCTACGAAAGGACCCTTTTTCAAACTGCGACCCATGTGTGAACCTCCCTTCGCCAAAGGCGTTCGGTTATTGTCTCACCCTGCCTTACTTCTTGCGACGGCGGATGATATATTGATCGGATTTGTTTTTCTTCTTGCGGGTTTTGAGACCGAGAGTCGGTTTACCCCAAGGAGTAACTGGTGCTTTACGTCCGATCGGAGCGCGACCTTCACCACCACCGTGTGGGTGATCGTTCGGGTTCATTACGCTACCACGTACAGTTGGACGAATACCCAACCAACGGGAACGACCAGCTTTACCAATGTTCAACAGCTCGTGGTCGATGTTGCCTACTTGACCGATGGTAGCGCGGCAAACGTTATGGATGCGGCGAGTTTCACCGGAGGACAGGCGCACGATTACGAAATCGCCATCGCGACCGAGCAATTGAGCGGAAGTACCTGCTGCACGAACCAATTGTCCGCCTTTGCCAGGTTTCAGCTCGATGTTGTGAATGGTAGTACCAACTGGAATGTTAGCCAGTGGCAGTGCATTACCGGTTTTGATGTCAGCATCTGCGCCGGAAATGATTTCATCGCCAACTTTCAGGCCGTGTGGAGCGATAATGTAACGCTTTTCCCCGTCCATGTAGTTGATCAGAGCGATGTTTGCGGAACGGTTTGGATCGTACTCGATAGTAGCTACGCGACCTACGATGCCATCTTTGTTCCGTTTGAAGTCGATGATGCGATATTTGCGTTTATGACCGCCACCTTGATGACGAACGGTGATTTTCCCGTGGTTGTTGCGTCCAGCTTTCTTGCTCAGAGGCGCCAACAGGGATTTTTCGGGAGTCGAAGTTGTGATCTCCTCGAAAGTAGAAACCGTCATTTGGCGACGACCAGGAGAAGTCGGTTTAAACTTTTTGATACCCATTTAAAATTCCCTCCTTTTCGGTAGTCGTCGGGGTTATACGCCTTCGTAGAAAGCCAGCTCTTTGCTGTCTTCTGTCAGCTTAACGATCGCTTTTTTCCACTCAGAGGTGTAACCGGAGTATTTGCCGTAGCGTTTTGGCTTCGCAGGAACACGGGAAGTGTTTACTGCTTCTACTTTTACGCCGAATACTTTTTCAACGGCTTGCTTGATCTCGGTTTTGTTGGCTTTGAGCGGCACTTCAAAAACGTACTTCTTCTCAGCCATCATGTCAGTGGTGCGCTCCGTAATGATAGGGCGCTTGATGATGTCGTGAAGGCTCTTCATTAGGCGAGCACCTCCTCTACTTTCGCAACCGCATCTTTCGTTACGATTACTTTATCGTGCGCAACCAGGTCCAGAACGTTAATGCCAGCTGCATCTACGAATTTAGCGCCTGGGATATTGCGGGAAGAGAGCGCTACGTTTTGATCGAACTCGGAGGTTACGATCAGCACTTTGCGATCTACTTTCAGGTTGTTCAGTACAACAGCCATTTCTTTGGTTTTTGGAGCAGAGAAGTTCAGTGCATCCAATACCAACAGTTCGTTGTTTTGTACTTTTGTCGACAGCGCGGATTTCAGCGCCAGACGACGAACTTTACGGTTCAGTTTGTATCCGTATTTGCGTGGAGTCGGACCGAATACTACGCCGCCACCCTTCCATTGCGGAGCGCGAATGGAACCTTGACGAGCACGACCGGTACCTTTTTGACGCCACGGCTTGCGGCCGCCGCCACGAACCTCAGAACGGTTCTTTACATCATGCGTGCCTTGGCGTTGGGACGCTTGCTGCATAACGATAGCATCGAAAAGAACAGCGTTGTTAGGCTCGATACCGAAAACACTGTCTGCCAGTTCGATTTCGCCTACTTGTGAACCAGCTTGATTGTAAAGAGCTACTTTTGGCATGTCAGTTCCTCCTTTCCTTAACTAGTTCTTCTTGACTGCCGTAGATACTAGAACGTAGCTGTTTTTCGGGCCAGGCACGGAGCCTTTCACCAAAATCAGATTGCGATCAGCATCAACTTTGATTACTTCCAGGTTTTGAATGGTTACGTTGTCGCCACCCATTTGACCTGGCAGGGTTTGGCCTTTGAATACACGGCCTGGATCGATAGCCCCGAGAGAACCAGGACCACGATGGTAACGGGAACCGTGAGCCATCGGACCGCGGCTTTGGTTGTGACGTTTAATCGCACCTTGGAAACCTTTACCTTTGGTTACGCCGGCAACGTCTACAAACTCTCCTGCGGCAAAAATATCAGCTTTCAATTCTTGACCTACCTCGTAATCTGCGAGGTTTACTCCGCGAATTTCGCGAATGAAGCGCTTAGGTGCAGTGTTAGCTTTCGCTGCGTGTCCTTTTTCCGGCTTGTTAGCTCGATGTTCCTTTTTGTCTTCGAAACCGATCTGGATAGCTTCGTATCCATCGTTCTCTTGATCCTTCTTTTGCAGTACTACGTTAGGACCTGCTTCGATGACGGTAACAGCGATTGCCGATCCGTTCGGACCAAAAACTTGGGTCATGCCAAGCTTTCTGCCTAAGATTCCTTTGGTCATTTGTGCCACCTCCTGTGCTTATATCCACTTACCATACTGTTGTATCAAGGTCCCTGCCGATGCGCAGGGGCGCCGTTTACGGGGTTTGAAGACTTGATAGATCGCGCTTATTAAGACAACGCCTACGCGTGTATCGTACTCGAACCTTACAGTTTAATCTCGATGTCCACACCGGACGGCAGATCCAAACGCATCAGCGCGTCAACCGTTTGTGGGGTCGGATTCAAAATGTCGATCAAGCGTTTGTGAGTGCGCATCTCGAATTGTTCACGAGAATCTTTGTACTTGTGAACAGCACGCAAAATCGTGTAAACTGCTTTCTCCGTCGGAAGCGGAATTGGACCCGATACATTGGCACCGGAACGCTTGGCAGTCTCCACAATTTTCTCAGCAGACTGATCGAGGATTTTGTGATCGTACGCCTTTAAACGAATACGAATCTTTTGTTTTGCCATTTTAGTCCCTCCTTTTTCGCCCATTTTTTGAAACGGACATTTCTCCGTGGAAATATCCTGCACCCCGGTCATGGCAAAGGGGCCGGGTGTGTCAGCAACCTCCCACATCATCGCAAGTCCATGACCAACATTCAATATTGTACTAAAATGAAATGGGCAACGCAAGTTTTTTCTTGGTTTTCCACACATTTTTCGTACACAGCGGCCTTTTTTGGCTCACTTTGTCCATCTTACTGATTTATCCGGCCAAAGGCAAGCGGGATTCACTTCCAAACTCATTTTTTCTCTCTCAGTCTCGCTTGTTTTTTTGTTATCTGCCCGCGCAAAAACAGAACCTTCTCTTCCCGGCTATATATATAAGAAGAAACACGGTATACTGGTAACGTACTCTCGCAAAGAAGGAGGATACCGGCAGTGTCCGACAAGCTTGTCACACCTTATGAACAAATTGGCGGGGCCGAGACTCTCACCCGTTTGGTAGATACGTTTTACGATCTCGTAGCGAAGCATCCCGATCTCGCTCCGCTCTTTCCGGACGATTTTACCGAAGTGAAGGAGAGACAGTATCAGTTCCTCACTCAATTTCTAGGCGGGCCCACCCTCTACAGCGACAAGCATGGCCATCCCATGCTCCGCGCCCGCCACATGCGGTTTCCGATCGGCACTACGCAAGCAGCCGCATGGCTTTCTTGCATGAGCGAGGCTATGGATCGCATCGGTCTGAAAGGCGAGCTCAGAGATCAGTTCTTTGAGCGCTTGCGCCTGACCGCCTACCATATGGTCAACCAGTGGGAAACAGATAAAGCGTAGGGAGCTCCCCTACGCTTTTGTCATGACATCCGTTTTTGGCTTGATCCCTCTTGCCGAAATCTGCCGCGACCCCAAATAAACGCCAGCGACTATCATCACCAGAGCGAGCAAATGCAAAAGCTGCAATCGCTCCCCGAGAAACAAAGCGGCAAAAAACAGGCTGGCGAGCGGCATTCCATTTAAAAATACAGCCGTCCGGCTTGCCCCCAACTGGCGAATGCCGTAATTCCAGCCCATCGAACCTACAGCCGTCGAGAGTCCGCCTGACACAAAAATGACGAGCCATTGGAACGGTGTTACTTCCAGTGATACATAGTAGGATAATGGCTGTTCAACCAGAGCCGCCCCCCATAAAAAGAGGACCCCGAACATCTGCGAAGCGGCTGTAATCAACAAAACGGGAACGCCCCGGGTCGTCAGCTTCCGAATCAATAGTCCGCCCGTGACATACATCAGCATCGAGGAGAACATAATCAAGTCTCCCCAGCCGTTCATTTCGATTGAACCATGCTGGGACAAAACGACAATCAAAACACCGCTGAATCCAACCCCGATCCCGAGCCCCTTCCGCCAGGACATTCCTTCGCCCAGAAGAAGCATGGCAAGCAGAGCTGTTGCCAACGGATTGAGTCCCAAAATCAGAGATGCGTTTCCTGCAGTCGTAAATCGCACTCCCAAAGCGAGTGTCAACTGGTGCAGCGCTATCGAACTGGCGCCTACTCCCACGATGAGCAGCCAGTCAGTCCCTTTCAATCTCAACTGGTGCCGATACATCCATAAAATCGGGCTCAAACAAAGGCCTGCTACAGTCATCCTGATCGCTGCCACGTAGAGCGGCGGAAACATGGTAAGGTACTTTACCATTACGACATTCAGGCCCCACAGTGTGACCACACCGGCAAGCATCAGATACAACCATCGTTCATTGTTTTGCATGACTGGCCCTTCTTCCCTTTCTACATTACAAATCGCATTCGTAATTGTAGCACAGGAATGGCCGTCACATAATTTCCTTTTTTTGATCGCCGTCATTTGCAAATTTGATAAGGACCACCGGCGCGCACTAACCTTGAGTCATCAAACGTTTTTGAGTTTATCCGGATTCCGGATGATATACACGGCCGCGATTTTTCCGTCTACCAGCTTGATTGTATTTATACCGTAAACCTCATTTCCCTCATAGGCGATGATGCCAGCCTCGCCATTTACGTTTGCGATTTCCACACGATAATCTGTAGATTGCTTTCGGGTGACTCCCAGCAAGAACGCGACAACTCTCTCGCTCGACAAAATAGGCCTGAGAGCGGCCTTTACCTTTCCGCCGCCATCGGAGTAGAGGACCACATCCGGAGACAGCAGCTCCAGCAATGTGGCCGAATCCTCCGTATGAATCGCCTGTAAAAACGACTCCAGCAGCATCCTCTGCTGCTCGTAATCAATCCTTTTGTCTGGCAGCTCTTTGGAGAGCTTTTGTTTTACCCGACTGAAAATCTTGCGGCAGTTCACCGTCTCCTTGCCCGTTATCTCGGCAATCTCGTCATATTCAAAATCGAGGACCTCCCGCAAAATAAAGATGGCTCTTTCTACAGGCGAGAGACTTTCCATCAAGGCCAGCATCGCAATCGACAGTTGGTCTTGCCGGATCACCTGCTCCATTGGACCAAGCTGTTCATCCCGAAAAACAACGGGTTCGGGCAGCCAAGGTCCTACGTATACTTCCCTCTTTTTCCGAGCAGACCTCAAAAAGTCAATGCAGCGATTTGTCAAAGTCTTGCAAAGCCACGCTTTGATGTTTTCGACATTCTTTTTTTGAAATCTTTCAAGCGACAAAAACGTATCTTGAACAATATCCTCTGCATCCGCTACTGTTCCGAGCATGCGGTAGGCAATCGAAAAAAGCAGCGGCTTGTATGTTACGTAGAGCTGCTGTGTATCCATCATGGCTCATCCTCACTTGCCTTCCATCTTCAAAATGTCTTGCACAGCCTCATACGCGCTAGCCAATGCCGCATCCGCCAACAGCCCCTCGCGTGCAAACCAGTCGCCAACTGCGTAAAGACCGGGAATTTCCTTGATAGCCGGACTTTCTTTGGACAGCATGGCGGCTCGCTCCGGTGTCACCAGACTGTGGGAAACCGTCATCGCTGGCAAATAGCGCTTTTTCAAAACCTCGTTTTGCCAGCCTGGCTGCAGCCTGTCGAGAAAGGCTTCCAACAGCTCGCGATCCTGGTCGGAATCAGGGATTTCCGAAGCACGATGATATTTGAATGTGTGTATCACCTGGTAGTCCGGATGATTCGTAAAGACTGCTGCGGCTGAATGATTCGAAAAATACAGGGGCTGCTCCAGATCCAGGGCAAAGGAAATGTCCGGATTCGGCAGCCTCTTGACGATAACGTCCAGGGCGGCGCCTTTTACCGGTATGAGCGTGTATTTCCACCTGGCCAACACCGTCTTCTCTGCATGTTTCACCATACGATAGGTAGCCGCTGGGCCCGCCGAAGATATGACGTATTTCGCAGATAGAAATCTCGTTTCTGTCAGGCCGACTTTTATCGCTGGCGTTTCTCCTTCGATCGTTGCCACATGCTGCCTCAGCCGAATCGTAACACCCGCCTTCAATGCCTGTTCCCTCAAATCATTAATGAGGCTTTGCCAACCGTAGTGGAGATACGCTACACCACCTACTGCGGATAGTCGAAGCTGCCGAAGAAGTACTCCTGCACTCGCTCGCTCGGGATCATCGCAGTAGCTGGACAAGCGAACCAGCGTATAAAGCAGTTGTCTCACACGTTCATCGGCTATGTTTAGATTAGCCCATTCGTAGAGTGTCATTTGACAAACTGATTCCAAATCCTGCCTCGTCAAGCGAAACAACAGACTGAGAAATTCCTTCTTTTGTTTCCAGGTAAAAACATTGGTTTTCAGCAGTGAGAGCGGTGTCATTGGCAGCTCATATTCATGTTCCCGCTCTGTTAGCGTGCCACCTAAAGCCAACGTGCCCCCTTTTGGAACGATTCCCAGTTGGCCCAGCACCTTCATTCCTATCCCTTTTTGGCATAAGGCATGAGGTCCCCGGTTTACAAAACACCCTTCATAAACATCAGAGGAAGCACGGCCGCCAAGCCGTTCTGATTGTTCCACCAGCATAACCGTTTTACCCGCCCCTGCCAAACAGACAGCCGACGCCAATCCGGATAGTCCGCCGCCGATTACACACACATCAACATGCTCCACTTGGCTTCTCCCCTTTTCGGGTTCTGTTCTACTCACAAGACGATCAGGGACTGGTTGTTGTGACAGGCAGCAGCAATTTGCCGCATGAAAAATAAAAAACCCGACAGCTTTATGCTGTCGGGTTTGCTTTTTTGGCAATTACTCAGTGATGGAGGAAACTACGCCTGCACCAACTGTACGGCCACCTTCGCGGATAGCGAAGCGAGTACCTTGTTCCATCGCTACTGGAGCGATCAGTTCAACGGTGAACTCAGTGTTGTCGCCAGGCATGATCATTTCAACGCCTTCTGGCAGTTGGATGATACCTGTAACGTCAGTTGTACGGAAGTAGAATTGTGGGCGGTAGTTGGAGAAGAAAGGAGTGTGACGGCCGCCCTCTTCTTTGGACAGAACGTAAACTTCTGCTTTGAACTTGGTGTAAGGTTTAACGGATGCTGGCTTCGCCAGTACTTGACCGCGCTCGATGTCTTTGCGCTCAACACCACGGAGCAGAGCACCGATGTTGTCACCAGCTTCTGCTTGATCCAGCAGTTTGCGGAACATCTCAACACCAGTTACAGTAGTAGTTTTTGTTTCTTCAGCCAGACCAACGATTTCTACTTGGTCACCAACTTTAATTACACCGCGCTCTACACGACCGGTAGCAACAGTACCACGGCCAGTAATGGTGAATACGTCCTCAACTGGCATCAGGAATGGTTTATCAGTTGCACGCTCAGGAGTTGGGATGTAAGTGTCAACAGCTTCCATGAGCTCGAGAATTTTCTTAGCCCAATCGCCGGATGGGTTGTCAAGAGCTTCTTTTGCAGAACCTTTGATTACTGGGATATCGTCGCCTGGGAACTCATATTGAGACAGCAGGTCGCGGATTTCCATTTCAACCAATTCCAAGAGCTCTTCATCGTCTACCATGTCGCATTTGTTCATGAATACTACGATGTAAGGTACGCCTACTTGGCGGGACAGCAGGATGTGCTCACGAGTTTGTGGCATTGGGCCATCTGCAGCAGATACTACCAGGATAGCGCCGTCCATTTGAGCAGCACCGGTAATCATGTTTTTCACGTAGTCCGCGTGTCCAGGGCAGTCAACGTGTGCATAGTGACGGTTTGCAGTTTCGTACTCAACGTGAGCAGTGTTGATTGTGATACCGCGCTCTTTTTCTTCTGGAGCAGCGTCGATGCTGTCATAAGCCATTGCTTTCGCTTGACCTGCTTGAGCCAAAACAGTGGTGATAGCAGCAGTCAGAGTAGTTTTACCGTGGTCAACGTGACCGATGGTACCAATGTTTACGTGCGGTTTCGTCCGCTCAAATTTTTCTTTAGCCATGAGAGTGAGCCTCCTCATTAATAAGGGTTTTATTAGAGTAAAGAAAGGTTTACCCTATCAACGGTTACCCTATCATATTGTAAACCTTTCTCGTTTCAAGATAAAGTCAAGCGCGCCAATTATTCGCCTTTGGACTTCTTGACGATTTCATCAGCGATGAACTTCGGTACTTCTTCGTAATGGTCGAGTACCATTGCGTACGTACCGCGTCCTTGCGTACGGGAGCGCAGTACGGTGGAGTAACCAAACATCTCGGACAGTGGTACCATTGCACGGATCACTTGTGCGTTTGCACGAGCTTCCATACCTTCGATACGACCGCGGCGGGAGTTCAGGTCACCCATAACGTCGCCCATGTACTCTTCCGGAATTGTGACTTCTACCTTCATGATTGGCTCGAGAAGAGTAGCGCCACATTTCTTCGCAGCTTCTTTCAGTGCGAGGGAACCAGCCACTTTAAATGCCATCTCGGAGGAGTCGACATCGTGGTAGCTACCGTCAACCAGCGCTGCTTTGATATCTACCAGTGGGAAGCCGGCAAGAACACCATTTTTCATAGCTTCTTCGATACCAGCTTGTACCGCAGGGATGTATTCACGCGGTACTACACCACCGACGATTTTGTTTTCGAATTCGAAGCCTTTGCCCGGCTCCAGTGGAGAGAACTCCACCCAAACGTGACCGTATTGACCACGACCACCGGACTGACGAACGAATTTACCTTCCACTTTGGCTGCATTGCGGAATGTCTCGCGGTAAGCAACCTGCGGAGCACCTACGTTCGCTTCAACTTTGAATTCACGCTTCATGCGGTCAACGATGATCTCCAAGTGAAGCTCACCCATACCGGAGATGATGGTTTGACCAGTCTCTTCGTCTGTGTGAGTTCTGAACGTTGGATCCTCTTCGGACAGCTTGGAAAGCGCAACACCCATTTTGTCTTGGTCGGCCTTGGATTTAGGCTCGATCGCAATGTGGATAACCGGCTCTGGGAAGGTCATGGACTCCAGAATTACTGGAGCTTTCTCATCACAGAGGGTATCACCAGTCGTAGTGTCTTTCAAACCTACAGCTGCTGCAATGTCACCGGAGTAAACCTGTTGGATTTCTTCGCGGTGGTTTGCGTGCATTTGCAGGATACGACCGACACGCTCGCGCTTGCCTTTGGTGGAGTTCAGTACGTAAGAACCGGAGCTCAGAACACCAGAGTATACGCGGAAGAATGTCAGACGACCTACGTACGGGTCAGCCATGATTTTGAACGCCAGAGCGGAGAACGGACCGTTGTCGTCAGCCGGACGTTCTACTTCATCCTCGGAGTCAGGGAGCGTACCTTTGATTGCTGGAATATCGATCGGAGATGGCAGGTATGCCACTACGTTGTCCAGCATTGGTTGAACACCCTTGTTACGGTAGGAAGATCCGCACATGACTGGCGTGATTTTGCACTCGATGGTACCTTTACGCAGAGCTGCGCGAATTTCATCGTTGGTCAGCTCTTCGCCTTCCAGGTACTTCATCATCAATTCTTCATCTTGTTCCGCAGCTGCTTCAACCAGTGCAAGACGGAGCTCTTCGCACTTGTCTTTGAGTTCAGCCGGGATTTCAACAGCATCGGAGGTTTTACCGAGGTCATCGGTATAGATGATTGCCTTCATTTCGATCAGGTCAACCATACCTTTGAACTGGTCTTCCGCACCGATTGGATATTGAACAGCTACCGGGTTTGCGCCCAGGCGGGTACGAATTTGCTCCAAGCACATATCGTAGTTTGCGCCGATAATATCCATTTTGTTGATGTAGCACATACGAGGTACGCCATACCGGTCAGCTTGGCGCCAAACGGTTTCGGTCTGAGGCTCAACGCCGCCTTTCGCGTCGAAAACGGTTACGGCACCGTCCAAAACGCGCAGGGAGCGCTCTACTTCAACAGTGAAGTCTACGTGTCCAGGCGTATCGATAATGTTGATTCGATGGCCTTTCCATTGAGCCGTGGTAGCAGCCGAGGTAATGGTAATACCGCGTTCTTGCTCTTGTTCCATCCAGTCCATGGTGGCCGCACCTTCGTGCGTTTCACCAATTTTGTGCACGCGACCGGTGTAGAACAGAATACGCTCAGTGGTGGTTGTCTTACCGGCATCAATGTGTGCCATGATACCGATGTTCCGCGTATTCGCTAAAGAGAACTCGCGAGCCATTGGGTATGCTCCTTCCATACTCGAATGTAAGAATATGCGGGTATCGAAACCGAACACCCGCTCTTATTACTACCAGCGATAGTGTGCAAACGCTTTGTTTGCTTCAGCCATCTTGTGCGTGTCTTCACGCTTTTTCACTGCTGCACCTGTGTTGTTCGCAGCGTCCATGATCTCGTTTGCCAGACGTTGTTCCATGGTTTTCTCACCGCGAGTGCGGGAGTAGTTAACCAACCAACGCAGGCCGAGAGTGGTACGGCGCTCAGGTTTTACCTCGATCGGTACTTGGTAGTTGGCACCACCAACACGACGAGCTTTTACCTCCAGTACAGGCATTACGTTTTTCAGTGCTTCTTCAAACACTTCCATAGGGTTGCGACCAGTACGCTCCTGAATAATGTTGAATGCATTGTACAGGATGTTCTGCGCAACACCGCGTTTGCCATCCAGCATCAAGCGGTTGATCAGACGAGTGACCAACTTGCTGTTGTAAATCGGATCAGGCAGTACGTCACGACGGGTTACAGGACCTTTCCGTGGCATCGTATTCCCTCCTTCTGTATAGATTTAAGATTACGCCATCATAGCTAGGCGATTATTTTTTTGCTGCTGCTTGGCCCGGCTTCGGACGCTTCGTACCATATTTGGAACGACCTTGTTTGCGGTTGTTCACACCAGCAGTGTCAAGCGCACCGCGAACGATGTGATAACGAACCCCTGGCAAGTCTTTTACACGGCCGCCGCGAACCAGCACGACGCTGTGCTCTTGCAGGTTGTGGCCGATACCACCGATGTAAGCAGTAACCTCAATACCGTTAGTCAAACGCACACGAGCGTATTTACGCAACGCGGAGTTTGGTTTTTTCGGAGTCATGGTACCCACACGAGTGCAGACACCGCGTTTTTGAGGAGAGCTTTGGTTGGTTTGAGCCTTTTTGAAGCTGTTGTACCCCTTTTGCAGAGCTGGGGACTTCGACTTCACAACCTTGTCCTTGCGACCTTTGCGCACCAATTGGTTCATTGTAGGCATGGATGTTACCTCCCTTCTTATTACCCAATCTCAAGACCACAGATCCAGGTGAGTCATCTTTGGTCAAATAGAAAGTCTTTGCCACACAACCAACGCGAAGTTGGCCGGAAACAAAAACATCGTTAACCACTTTTCTTTATCGCGGCAGTTGCCGCTCCCACTTCTATCCCACACGCTTTGCCTAATCGGCGCATGGAATCGACGCGGATGACTGGTACACCCTTCTCTTTGCAAAGAAGCTCGACTTTTTGGGTCAATCGTCTATCAGCATCAACTGCAATGTAAACCGCTTCAACCTGATTGTGCTCCACGGCTTTCATCGTCTGTTTGACGCCAATGGTGAGCTCCTTGGCCCGCTCTACTTTTTCATAAGACATGTAGAATCATATCCTCCAAAGTACAGATGTCAGGCACACTTGAATATAATATCAGCTGGGCCCGTCAATGTCAACGCCCGATGCTATTATTTTTCTATTATTTATTTAGTAAAGGGAAGTGCCCATCACGAGGACGGGCACTTCCTGCTTTGTTGCGTCTATTGCGCCGACCTGCTTTGGCGCTACTCTACCGACACAGCTTCGCGCTGCTCGTTGTTCTCGCTAGCTTGCGCTTCGTAGTCTGCACGGCTTGCTACCTTGATATTGCGATAGCGGGACATACCGGTACCGGCTGGAACCAGTTTTCCGATGATGACGTTCTCCTTCAGGCCGAGGAGGCGGTCCACCTTGCCTTTGATCGCCGCATCGGTCAGGACACGTGTTGTTTCCTGGAAGGATGCTGCCGACAGGAAGGAGTCTGTTTCCAGAGAAGCCTTGGTGATCCCCAAGAGGACTGGACGACCGACAGCAGGGCTCTTTCCTTCCATAAAGGCTTTGGCGTTTGCCTGCTCAAACTCATGCACTTCGACATAGGAGCCTGGCAAGAGATCGGTTTCGCCGCTGTCGATGACTCTCAGCTTGCGAAGCATCTGACGGATCATGACCTCGACGTGCTTGTCGTTAATTTCTACCCCTTGCATCCGGTACACTTTTTGTACCTCTTGCAGGATGTAGTTGGATACGCCGCGTTGGCCGCGTACCTTGAGCATTTCTTTCGGGTCAACGGAACCCTCTGTCAGCTCGTCACCGGCACTGAGCTTGGTGCCTACGGCTACCTTGATGCGGGAACCGTACGGTACGGCGTACACTTTGTTTTCCGCCTCGCCGCGAACCTCGATCTCACGACGGTCTTTGCCTTCGCGGATATCGATGACTTCACCGTCGATCTCGGAAATAACTGCTTGCCCTTTCGGATTGCGCGCCTCAAACAGCTCTTGAATACGCGGCAAACCTTGGGTAATATCGTCTCCCGCAACCCCCCCGGTATGGAAGGTACGCATCGTCAGCTGGGTTCCCGGCTCACCGATGGATTGAGCGGCGATGATTCCGACTGCTTCGCCGATTTCCACCTCGTCGCCGGTAGCCAGGTTGCGACCGTAGCAGCGCTTGCAGACGCCATGGCTTGTGCGGCAAGCAAGCACGTTGCGGATATAAACCTCGGTAATGCCAGCTTTTTCGATGACCTCGGCAATTTCCTCTGTAATCTCCTCGTTGCGGCCGATGATGACTTCGCCGGTCTCCGGATGGCGCACAGTCTCAAAGCATGTGCGGCCAATCAGGCGATCGGAAAGCTTCTCGATTTCTTCCTTGCCGTCCTTGATCGCTGTGACGCGAATGCCCTTGTCGGTTCCGCAATCGATCTCGCGGACGATCACGTCTTGCGCAACGTCAACCAGACGGCGGGTCAGGTAACCCGAGTCAGCGGTACGCAGAGCGGTATCGGCAAGACCTTTACGCGCACCGTGCGTGGAGATAAAGTACTCCAATACGGTCAGGCCTTCCCGGAAGTTCGATTTGATCGGCAGCTCGATGATTCGACCGGACGGGTTTGCCATCAGACCGCGCATACCAGCCAGCTGTGTGATCTGCGACACGTTACCGCGGGCACCGGAGTTCGCCATCATGAAGATCGCATTGAACTTATCCATGGACTTCATCAGCACTTCGGTTACCTCGTCCTTCGCCTTCGACCAGATGGAGATAACCCTGTCGTATCGCTCATCCTCGGTAATCAGACCGCGGCGGTATTGCGCCATAACGGTTTGTACCTTTTGATCAGCTTCTTCGAGGATTTCCTTTTTCTTTTCAGGCACGACGATGTCGGCAACAGCGATCGTAATACCGGCTTTCGTAGAGTACGTGAAGCCGAGTTCCTTGATTTTGTCCAGAATCTTCGAGGTTTCCATTGTGCCAAAACGGCGGAAGCACTCGGAGATGATGGTTCCCAAGAAACCTTTTTTCACAGCTCCCTGGTCAGGCAGCTTGGCGATAAACTCTTTTACGTTTACGCCTTTATCAAAAATGAAGAAGTCGTTTGGTACGCCCTTTTGCAGGTTCGCTTTCGTCGGAACGTTGATAAACGGCAGCTCCGGCGGGAAGATTTCGTTGAAGATCAGTTTCCCTACCGTCGTCACGAACAGAGCGTTGCGCTGTTCTTCCGTAAAGCTGGTTTTGTTCAATTCCTTCGCCGGCAGAGCAATGCGCGTATGGAGGCTGATAAAGCCGTTTTGGTATGCGGCAATCGCATCGTGAGAGTCACGGTATACCGTACCCTCGCCAATGTCCCCTTCACGCTCCAGCGTCAGATAGTAGGAACCGAGAACCATGTCCTGAGAAGGCGTTACAACCGGTTTTCCATCTTTCGGGTTCAAGATGTTCTGTGCTGCCAGCATGAGGATACGGGCTTCTGCCTGTGCCTCAGCGGACAGGGGAACGTGAACCGCCATCTGGTCACCGTCAAAGTCGGCGTTGTATGCCGTACAAACGAGCGGATGCAAACGAATCGCACGGCCTTCAACCAGTACAGGTTCGAATGCCTGAATACCAAGTCTGTGCAGCGTGGGGGCGCGGTTCAAAAGCACCGGGTGCTCGCGGATGACATCTTCCAGTACATCCCACACCTCAGGCTGAACGCGCTCTACCTTGCGCTTTGCGCTCTTGATATTGTGAGCGAGGCCTTTTGCCACCAGCTCTTTCATTACAAATGGCTTGAACAGCTCCAGCGCCATTTCTTTCGGCAGACCGCACTGATACATCTTCAGGTTTGGTCCAACCACGATAACGGAACGGCCGGAGTAGTCAACACGCTTACCGAGCAGGTTTTGACGGAAGCGTCCTTGTTTCCCTTTCAGCATATGGCTGAGGGATTTCAGCGGACGGTTACCCGGACCTGTCACCGGACGGCCGCGGCGACCGTTGTCGATCAGCGCGTCTACTGCTTCCTGCAGCATGCGTTTCTCGTTTTGCACGATAATGTCCGGTGCGCCGAGTTCCAACAGGCGTTTCAGACGGTTGTTGCGGTTGATTACGCGGCGGTACAGATCGTTCAGGTCGGAGGTGGCAAAGCGTCCCCCATCCAACTGAACCATCGGACGCAGCTCTGGCGGAATGACCGGCAGTACATCCAGAACCATCCAGTCAGGACGGTTGCCGGAATTGCGGAATGCCTCCAGTACTTCCAGACGCTTGATCGCACGGTTGCGGCGTTGGCCTTGTGCCGTTTTCAGATCTTCCTTCAGCGTCTCTACTTCTTTTTCCAGATCGATTTCCTGGAGAAGGCGTTTGATCGCCTCTGCTCCCATCATCGCCTGGAAGGAATGTCCGTATTTTTCACGGTAATTGCGGTATTCCTTTTCGGACAACAGCTGCTTTTTATCGAGCGGCGTATCGCCCGCATCGGTTACCACGTAAGATGCAAAGTAGATGACTTCCTCGAGCGAACGCGGGGACATGTCAAGAACAAGGCCCATGCGGCTCGGGATTCCTTTGAAGTACCAGATGTGAGAGACTGGGGCAGCCAGCTCGATGTGCCCCATCCGCTCACGGCGTACTTTGGCGCGGGTCACTTCCACGCCGCATCGATCGCACACGACACCTTTGTAGCGAACGCGCTTGTATTTTCCGCAATGGCACTCCCAGTCCTTGGTCGGACCGAAAATACGCTCGCAGAACAAACCGTCCTTTTCCGGTTTCAACGTACGATAGTTGATCGTTTCCGGCTTTTTCACTTCCCCGAAAGACCAGGAGCGGATCTTGTCCGGGGAAGCCAGGCCGATCTTCATATATTCGAAGTTGTTCACGTCTATCACAGGGCGTTACCTCCCTTTGTACCGGAATCTTACTCTTCGTCCAAGCTTCCGCCTTCAAGTACGAGATTCAGCTTTTCACCGCTGCCCTCGTCCTCTTCTTCCATTTCACGCATTTCAATTTCCTGCTCGTCTTCGGACAGGATTTTCACGTCCATACCCAAGCTTTGCAGTTCCTTGATGAGAACCTTGAAGGACTCAGGAACACCTGGCTCCGGTACGTTTTCCCCTTTGACGATCGCTTCGTAGGTCTTCACCCGACCAACGACGTCGTCCGACTTGACAGTAAGAATTTCTTGCAGCGTATAGGCGGCACCATAAGCCTCGAGTGCCCAAACCTCCATCTCCCCGAAGCGCTGTCCGCCAAACTGAGCTTTACCGCCCAGAGGCTGCTGCGTAACGAGCGAGTATGGACCAGTGGAACGAGCGTGGATCTTGTCGTCCACCAAGTGAGCCAGCTTCAGCATGTACACGCAACCTACCGTTACACGGCGGTCAAACGGTTCACCTGTGCGGCCATCGTACAAAATCGTTTTTCCGTCGCGGTCGAGGCCGGCTTCTTCCAGCGTCTCGAACACATCTTCCTGACGAGCTCCGTCAAATACCGGTGTCGCTACGTGGATGCCGAGCATTTTCGCCGCCATGCCAAGGTGCGTTTCCAGTACCTGACCGATGTTCATCCGGGACGGAACCCCGAGTGGGTTCAGAACGATTTCCACAGGAGAGCCATCCGGCAAGAACGGCATATCCTCCTCTGGCATGATCCGGGCAATAACCCCTTTGTTACCATGTCGACCGGCCATTTTGTCACCCACGGAAATTTTCCTTTTTTGGGCGATGTAGACGCGGACGAGTTGGTTGACACCCGGCGGCAGCTCGTCGCCGTTCTCGCGGGTAAACACTTTCACGTCGACAACGATACCGGAACCGCCATGCGGTACGCGCAAGGATGTGTCGCGAACCTCGCGTGCCTTTTCACCAAAGATGGCATGGAGCAAACGCTCTTCCGCCGTCAGCTCGGTAACCCCTTTCGGCGTTACTTTACCGACGAGGATGTCGCCGTCCTGAATTTCCGCACCGACGCGAACGATACCGCGCTCGTCAAGATTTTTCAGAGCGTCTTCGCCGACGTTCGGAATATCACGGGTGATTTCTTCCGGACCGAGCTTGGTGTCACGGGCTTCGGACTCGTACTCTTCAATATGGATAGACGTATACACGTCATCTTTTACAAGCTTTTCACTGAGGAGAATGGCGTCCTCGTAGTTGTACCCTTCCCAGGTCATGAACGCAACGATAACGTTGCGGCCCAGTGCCAATTCGCCCTTTTCTGTGGACGGACCGTCACCGATGATGTCGCCTTTTTCAATCCAGTCGCCTTTTCTGACGATCGGGCGCTGGTTGATGCAGGTACCCTGGTTGGAACGGATAAACTTGTGCAATTTATATTTGTCGATATCGCCGGCTACTTTCTTGCCGTCGATCTCTTTATAGCGGCGTACCCAAATTTCGCGGGCTGTCACGCGCTCTACCTGACCCGGATGCTTGGCAACGATCGCCACGCCGGAGTCTTGCGCTGCTTTATGCTCCATACCGGTACCGACAAACGGCGCTTGCGGAATGAGCAATGGAACAGCCTGCCGCTGCATGTTGGAACCCATCAGCGCGCGGTTGGCGTCGTCGTTTTCCAGGAACGGAATCAAAGCGGTCGCAACCGAAACGACTTGCTTCGGAGATACGTCCATATAGTCAACCTTGTCGCGCGGGACACTCAAGATGTCGCCCTTGCGTCGGCAAATAACCATGTCGTTGATGAAGCGGCCCATTTCGTCCAAAGGCTGGTTGGCCTGAGCGACGTTGAACACGTCTTCTTCATCCGCCGTCAGATAGGCGATTTCATCCAGAACGTAACCGGTCTCCGGGTCTACCTTGCGACGCGGCGTTTCAATGAATCCATAGTCATTGATCCGGGCAAAGGAAGACAGCGAGTTGATCAAACCGATGTTCGGACCCTCCGGCGTCTCAATCGGACACATACGGCCGTAGTGAGAGTGGTGAACGTCACGCACTTCAAAGCCCGCGCGCTCACGAGTCAAACCACCGGGACCGAGTGCAGACAGACGGCGTTTGTGCGTCAGCTCTGCAAGCGGGTTGGTCTGATCCATAAACTGCGACAACTGGGAGCTTCCGAAGAACTCCTTGATCGCTGCGATGACCGGACGGATGTTGATCAGCGCTTGCGGCGTGATCTGGTTTTGATCCTGAATGGACATCCGCTCGCGAACTACGCGCTCCATACGGGAAAGACCGATGCGGAACTGGTTCTGCAACAGCTCACCAACGGAACGCAGACGACGGTTGCCCAAATGGTCGATGTCATCGGTAGAACCGACTCCATGAAGCAGGTTCATGAAATAGTTGATCGCCGCAACGATATCAGCAGGCGTGATGTGCTTAACGGTCTTATCGACGTTTCCATTGCCGATGACCTTGATCACTTTGCCGTCGTCAAGCGGAGAGAAGATGTTGATGGATTGCAGACGGATCATATCCTCTTCGAGAACACCGCCGTGCGTCCGTACATCTACGAACCCTACGCTCTCTTCCAGCATCGGCAAAATCCGGTCAAGAATCCGGCGGTCAATCATTTGACCTGCTTCTGCGATAATTTCACCTGTGCTCGTATCTACCAACGTCTCAGCCAGACGCTGATTGTAGAGACGGTTTTTCAGGTGAAGCTTCTTGTTCATTTTATAGCGACCAACGGATGCCAGGTCGTAGCGCTTCGGATCGAAGAAACGGGAAATGAGCAAGCTCTTCGCGTTCTCGACTGTCGGCGGCTCACCCGGACGCAGACGCTCATAGATTTCAATCAGCGCCTTTTCCGTAGAGTCGGTATTGTCTTTCTCCAGCGTATTTTTGATATACTCGTCCTCACCCAGCAGGTTGAGAATCTCGATGTCGGAACCAAAGCCGAGAGCGCGCAAAAGCACCGTTACCGGGATCTTCCGGGTACGGTCGATACGGACGTAAATGACATCCTTCGCGTCCGTCTCCAACTCCAACCACGCGCCACGGTTTGGAATAACGGTAGCGGTAAATGTTTGCTTGCCGTTTTTGTCCACTTTGGTGTTGTAATATACACTGGGGGAACGAACAAGCTGGCTGACAATGACACGCTCAGCCCCGTTAATAATGAAGGTTCCCGTTTCGGTCATGAGCGGGAAGTCCCCCATGAAGACTTCTTGTTCCTTCACTTCGCCCGTCTCTTTGTTAAGCAAGCGGACCTTCACGCGCAGAGGCGCTGCATAGGTGACGTCACGTTCTTTCGACTCGTCCACGTCATACTTGGGCTCACCCAGGCTGTAATCGATAAATTCCAGCACAAGGTTACCCGTAAAGTCCTGGATCGGAGAAATGTCCTGAAACATTTCACGCAAGCCTTCATCCAGGAACCACTGGTAAGACTTTTGCTGAATCTCGATCAGATTTGGAAGGCCCAGCACTTCGTTAATACGCGAATACGTACGACGCTGGCGGTGTCGGCCACTTTGAATCACTTTACCTGCCAACTTATTCACCCCTCAGGTTGTGTTTTCACACATAGAAAACTGGGCATCCGGCAAGCTTTTCAGCAGACGAATGCCTTGGTGCGAGCAAAAATAAAAATGGGTTAAAGCAGCGTTACCATTTTTAACCCAAAGGAAATCTATTTTATAAGAATTCCCATCTTTTTACACCGTCATTCCTCCTTTGATAAAAAAGCAGGAAAGCCGTTTTGATAATGAGAACTGCTAAAAAAATAGACATTAATCCCATATTGACATTTTATAATGCTAACATAATGAAATATGCACGTCAAGGGACTATTTTTTATTTCTTGCCTGCCGTGCGCAGATGTGCGTTCTGCTACTTCCTCGCTCTAAAAATGGAATACCCTTTTTTCTTGTCTACCTCTTCGACTTCGCGGTAGACTTCCTGCAGCTTTCGCAAAGCGGAAGGCGCCCCTTGTTTCTTCTGAATCACTACCCACATCTCGCCGCCTTCGGCAAGCAGCTCGTACCCTTCCGTAAAAATGCGATGGACGATCTCCTTGCCGGCCCGAATCGGCGGATTGGTTACAATGACGTCAAACACCCGCCCCTGAACAGC
>k87-1278936_pt1 | contig 20511 bp, 20 predicted proteins | sample MGYA00084031_6733416 | MGnify analysis MGYA00084031
GTATGTATTGAAGCGCCGTCCGACCCGGGCTTATGACAAAGAAGGAGCGAGAGAAGCCTGCATGCAGCATCTGCTCGTCCAACTGCAAAGCAAAACGCCCCAGCTCGCCTTTTGTTTGGGAAATGTAGCCACACAGGCGTTTTTCGCAAACAGGGAAGCGGAGGTGAAGGCGCTGCGGCAGCAGTGGCACTTCCCCCGTGGTGTGAAAACGGCAGTTTCCTACCATCCATTGGCTGTGCGCAGACGCCCTAACCTTTGGGCCGATTTTCTGGAAGATTGGAAGTTTCTTGTGTCCGTGTATAAAAAAAGCCGTCAGTAACAAAGTGAGCCTTGGTCATCTAATCGCCCGTGCGGGATGGCCAGGGCTCTGTTTTTGTATCCGCCCGGGCCACCCTTCTGCCGGGAGAAGACTTCAACTGGCATTGTCATTCCGAAAATCAGTGATTTCACCGGAGAAAATGGGGGAACCCCCTGATTGAGAGGAGGCGCTTGGGTCCATAAAATGGTTCTGTTGGCCTGTCTGAAAGAAAGGATGGTTCTGATGAATTTCCACACACCGGAGTTGGTTGTCTCTGCAGGCAGTCCGGAAGAAGCCGAGAAGCTGCTTTCGGCAGGGGCAGATGCCGTAACCGTGGGAGACGGGCGGTATGCGCTGCGCGTGCCGGGCAATCTTTCCATGCCGATGATCACTGACGTTGTCCGTATCGCTCACGGGCAAGGGAAAAAAGTATATGTCGCCCTGAATGCCCTGCTGCATCAAGAGGAATTGAACGGGTTGGACGAGTACGTACGGCAGCTTGCGCAAAGTAAAGTGGATGCGGTGGTGTTCGGTGATCCGGCGGTACTCGTGGCAATGCAGAAAACAGCGCCCGGGTTGAAGCGGCATTGGAGTACGGAAACGACGTCGACGAACTGGAGAACCGTCAATTTCTGGGCGAGAAAAGGGGCGAGCCGGGCGATACTGGCCCGTGAGCTGTCTTTAGAAGAAGTCATTGGCGTGAAACAGCAAAGCCGGATTCCGGTCCAGGTCCAGGTTCACGGCATGACCTGCATCTTTCATTCAAAGCGGCCGTTGGTCAGCAATTACCTGCACATTCTGGGCAAAGGGGACAGCAAGCAGGAGCAACTGATGGTTTTGAAGGAAAATACGCGCAGCGGACAGTACTATCCCATTTTTGAGGATCACAACGGCACACATGTCATGAGCCATGAAGATATATGCATGCTGGAGCACTTGGGAGTTTTGATCGAAAACGGCATCGATTCCTTCTACATAGAGGCGCTGGGCAAACCGCTTTCTTACAATTGCCAGGTTGTCTCCGTCTATCGCCAGGCGATTGACTGCCTGGCGAAAAATCCGCAGGCTGCACTTGACCCTGCCTTGCTGGATGCGATCAAGGCGGTTCAACCGACGGAACGGCCGCTTGGTACCGGCTTTTACTTTCGAGAGCAGGTTTATTAAAGGGGGAACGGAAACTGCGATGACGAATCAGATCAGGAAAAAACCGGAACTGCTCGCACCTGCCGGCAACTTGGAAAAGTTGAAGTTCGCCGTGCTGTACGGTGCGGATGCGGTATACATTGGCGGGCAGCAATACGGGCTGCGTGCCAAGGCGGGAAACTTCACGTTTGAGGATATGCGGGAGGGCGTGGCATTCGCCCATGAACGGGGAGCGAAGGTGTATGTAGCCGTGAACATCATGGCCCATAATGAAGACTTCGCGGGAATGGCCGATTATTTCCAAATGCTGCAAAAGGTTGGCATTGACGCCGTGATCGTGGCTGATCCGGCGATCGTCGATGTGTGCAGGGAAGCGGCCCCCGGTCTGGAGATCCATATCAGCACGCAAGCGTCCGTCACCAACTGGCAGGCGGTGCAATTTTGGGCGGAAGAGGGAATTCCGCGAGTCGTGCTGGCCCGTGAGGTTTCACTGCAGGAAATCTGCGAAATCAAACGGCACGTCGATATCGAGATCGAAGCGTTCGTGCATGGAGCCATGTGTATCTCCTACTCGGGCCGGTGCGTCCTGTCCAACCACATGACGAACCGCGACGCCAATCGCGGCGGCTGCGCCCAATCGTGCCGCTGGAAGTACGATTTGTTTGCGGAGGAAAAGGGCGACATGCATCCGTTATTTGCCGAGGGTGATGAGACCTTTACGATGAGCTCCAAAGACCTGTGCATGCTGGAGCATATCCCGGAGATGATCGAAGCGGGGGTGGACTCGCTGAAAATTGAAGGGAGAATGAAAAGCATTCACTATGTCGCTACCGTTGTCAACGCGTACCGGCAAGTCATTGACGCCTACTGGGACAGCCCGGAAACGTTCGTGTTCAAGCCGGAGTGGCGGGAAGAGATCATGAAGGCGGCCAACCGTCCGCTGACCACCGGCTTTTATTTCCACCAGCCGACCGAAGACGACCAGATCTTTGGCGTGCCGCCGAAAATGACCGCCTATGATTTTGCCGGACTGGTGCTTGCCTACGATGAAGAGACGGGCATCGCCACCATCGAGCAGCGCAACCATTTCAAACGGGGGCAAGAGGTTGAATTTATCGGACCGGGACGGGAGAGGTTCATCCAGCGGATCGGCGAGATGTGGGACGAAGACGGGAACAGTCTGGACGAAGCCCCGCACCCGATGCAAAAGGTTTTGGTGAGAGTGGAGAAGCCGGTAAAGCCTTACGACCTGATGAGAAAAGAAAAAGGGACAACGTGACGGTTCGGCGAATATAATAAAATAATTGCTGTGATTGGTTAGCTACTGCGAAACAACACCTGGATATGACACAGGGGTTGTTTTATTTTTTAAGAGCATATTCAAGGAGTGGTTATGTTGAAAAAGTTCTTTGATTTTATTTGTAAGGGATTTTTTCACCCGTTAGATAAATTAATACTGCTATTTTTGGTGAGCTGGATCTCAAAACTGTTGTCAGAATGGACGGGGGTATTTTTCATTGGTGTGCCAACATTGATTTTGCTGATCATCTTTACAACGCCTCGATTTGAAAAAACTTGGTTCGCCCAAAAAGTTCTCAATCCATTAGGAAGCATTTCTGTAATCGCTTTATTAGTAATCGGAATGATTCTTATGATAACGTGAAGTTCTTTATGATGGCACTAACTGTAAGGATATACGAGATATACTCGGAGATGGCTTATCGGAGCCATTCACGCGATATACGTTTGCTTGGGAAGGTGAATAGAGGCGGAGCCACTTATTTGCGGCCGCGGCTATTTGTGGCAAATGTTTTAAATATTGCAACTGCCGAGCGGGATTTGACGCTTTTCGAGAGCGAAGTGTGATTTATCTCACACCGCTCTTTTTTTTATCACCCATAATGAGAACTAGGGAGGACAAGAAAAGCTCCCCAGAAGCCGCGAAAGGGGTTTTCGCTCATGAGATGCAATATTCACGGTGACCATTTGGTTGTTACGCCAGCTTTAAGCGAGTATGTGGAAAACAAGGTAAGCCGTCTGGAGAAATTCGATTTGCTGACCGCTTCCGACGAGTGCCGGGTAACCCTGCGCGTAACGAAGAAACGCCACACGGCGGAAATGACGATTCCGACCCCAGGCGCCATTTTTCGGGCTGAAGAATCCACCGAGGATATGTACGCATCTGTCGATCTTGTAATTGACAAGCTGAACAGACAGATTCGCAAATATAAAAACCGATTGGAAACCCGCAACAGGCAATTGCTGACCTCTCCGCCTGAGGCGTTTGCAGAGGAACCGGCGGAAGCACAGGAGAGCGTCGTCAGAATCAAGCGATTCGAGTACAAGCCGATGAGCGTGGATGAGGCGATCCTGCAAATGGACTTGCTCGGACACAATTTCTTTGTTTTTTCCAACGCGGAAACCAATCAGGTGAGCGTGGTCTACAAGCGAAATGACGGCGGGTTTGGCTTGATCGAACCTTCCGTATAGTCGATGTGAACAAGCTTGCGTATAAAAAAGTATGCGGGACAAAAATATCCTCTCGTACAAACAATCCGTCTGAGAGTTGAGGCCATGTCTGTAGCCGAATGAAGAGCTGCTGCTGCCCCAGATCAACAGTATAAAAGTTGATCTTGTACAAATCATTCGATGCCATCAAACCGCCCTGTGCGCCACAATGAACTGCGCCCAGGGTGTTTTTTCTTGTCTTGCAAATCAGGGAAACGAAAATGGCCGTGGCGACAGTAAAGGCCGACAGGCAACAGTTTGCGGTACGGGAACTTTTCTGAAGGAAATGGAAGAAACGAAAATTTTCACCGAATCCAGGCCTGCTATTGAACACCGAATCCGTACATGTATATGATGAAAGGGAGCGGACAATCGTTTCAAAGACAGCAAATGTCCGGGGAGGTGAGCAGCAATGGCAATAACGGGTTTGTTGCCGCATACGGCAGCCACTCATGCAAAGCCAAGTATTGGAGGCGATACTTTGCATGGGGCGGACATGAATTTTTCATCGCCCGTATGAGCATCGATCATTTCTAATCATTTGGCTTTGCCCCTTATTTCCATTCTCGAATGAATAAGGAGCGGGCAGAAATGAAATATGTAAAAGCAACCACGATTTTACCTGAAGAGCTGATCAGCGAAATTCAGAAATATATCCAGGGTGAAACCATCTATATTCCAAAACCGAAAACCACCTATGAAAAATGGGGGGCGCGTTCTGGAGGAAGAAGGGCCATCCAGGAGCGAAACAGCGCGATTAAAGAAGCGTTTAAAAAAGGAAAGACGATCCATCAATTGGCTGACGATCACTTTCTTGCAGTGGAGACGATCAAAAAGATTGTGTATACAAACAAATAGGAAAAGACGACGGAAGCGCCGGTTATCGAGGGAATCGATTGCCGGTGCTTTTTTCTTGCAGGGACGTTTCACTTTTTTCTCAAGTGTATAGGGCTCAGTGTAAGCGTTCCGGTCCGCATAAACAGCTTTTGCTGCCAAAGAATCCGCTGCTGCGAAAAGGATTCAAAGGGAAGCTTTTTATATGGCGAGTTCGTTTCTAAATCAAATCCGGCATTTCTTGCGAGCAGCACATTTTTTTATAGTGAAAGGGGGCGCAAATGAACAAAGCTCCCGAGAACGAACGGACGACAAATTGATTGCAAGGAGGGAACGGTATGGTTGAACCGTTTATTCGACACCATCAATATAACTTCATTAAAAATCAGGCGGAGATCGTGCAGAAGGCGACCGTATCCGTTGCCGATCCGAAAGTGCTGGAAGCCGTAAGGTACAGCGCGGAATCAAAGGTATTGAACGCGTTTCCGCATGCTACGGAAATCCAGGTGCAATTGTTGAAGAAAATAGCTTCTCTAAAAGAGGCAGAGGATTTCAAGCAGTATGTACACTCGCTATTGCCGTATGTAATCCCGTTTCCGCAGGTGACCGAAAAACAGCTCAAGAAGCTGTTCCCTAAAAATAAAAAGCTCAAGGTTCCCGATCTGCTGACGATTGATTACCACGCAATAACGTATCTGGGCTGGATGGATGTCGCCACAAACAAGTTGTTCATCGTGTACCCTGCAAGGGAAGATGTCGTTGGGATCGAAGGAAAGTATACGATCGCAAACAGGAAAAATACGTGCTCCTTATGCAATGGGCACGGGGAAGTGGCTTTGTTTTCGGCTATCAGCAAAACAAGGATGGCTCATGTATCGCCCGATTATTACAAAGCGATTGGCAACTATATTTGCACGGACAGCGCCCAGTGCAACAAAAGGATTACGGACGTGACGGCATTGGAGCGCTTTATCCACGATATTACAGGCCGCGCAATCGACTAGTTCACCCGGATTTGGCTGTATGGAATGTCCGCCTCATCTCTCAGTCAGGTCACCGGAACAGGCGATTTTTTGCTTGCATGGGCGATTTGATTTCGACCGTATCAAAAATGCATGAGGCTTGGTCAGGGGGAGCTGCCCTGCAGAGAGGAAATTCCGATAGTCATCGTGAACGTTTACGAAAGTAACAAGCGGCAGAATGACGAAAATTTCTCTTCCGTTCCTATCAGCGGTAGACCGGGTTTAGCTGTCTGGTGTTCAATTTCCGCATGCAGGTGATCGTCGATGAGGCCTAATCGCCTGAAATACGCTGCACATAAGAAAAACCACCTCGTCGGGTGGTTTTTTGTTCTGGTACGAGCTGTCGGAGGCACTCAACAGGGAGAGATGCTTTCGCTATTTCTCTTTTGTCAAATACAGCACCAGCTCAGTGCGGCTGTTCAGATGAAGCTTGCCAAGGATATGGGACACATAGTTTTTTACGGTGCCTTCGCTCAGAAACAGTGTCTCGTCAATAGCCTCTTGCCCTGCATGACCTGCTCGGCCGCAGGGTATGTTTCCTTTACAGCCTTGGTCGCTTCCGCGCCAGTCATGACGCGCATCCTGAGGTCCATGAGGGTCATTTTCAAGCCATCTCGAACAATTCTCTGGTCATCGACAATCATGATATCTGTCATCTAGACACTCTCCCTAGCTGTGACATAAGGAATCTTGGCGATTACCGCAAAGCCGCGGTCTTTTTCCGAGCAAAAGCGGACCGTGCCTTCAAGCAGCTGGATTCTTTCCTCGATGCCGCGGAGCCCATGAGATTTGGATATCTCGCTGCAGCCGCTGCCATCGTCTTTTACCGCGACGTGTATGAAATGGCCTCGCTTGGCTACTTCAATCTGAAAGGCACCGGGATTTCCGTGCTTCACACCGTTGGTGACAGCTTCCCGCACCGTTTTGTAAATGCAGTTTTTGATGTCCGGAATGGCGTGCTCTACGGCTTCGTCAAAAACGAGCTGGACGCCCCGGCTTCCACGCTACTTTTCGATATACGCGTACTTGAAGTAGGAACCGCCCAGCGGCAGGATGACGAAATCCTTCACCTTGTCGTTTTTCACATAGGCGTTTCCGCGGAAGTGGAGCGGAGCCAGCGGCATTTCCTCCATCAAAATCTTTTCTGCCTCAAACATCAGCTTTTTGCGCTTCTCCGGATCGGTTTCGTAGTAGCTTTGGTTCAGCAGATCGCGATACTTTTTGTTGTCAAAGCGGACTACGTTGTTGCCCCCGGCCTTGTCCTTGTACATTTCCAGAAAGTTGATCGGGTCGTTGAAATCCGCCCCCCACAGCCAGATGCCAAAATCGTACTTGCCATTTTGTACGTCGGAATTAAACACCTTCCACTCCGAGGTGCGGATCTCGATGTCGAGCCCCAGCGTTCGCTTCCACCCGTCCTGCAGGGCTTGCGCCAGCTTTTTGTCCGTCTCGCCGGTGTCATAGTAGTAGGTGACCTTCGGGAATTCCTTCAGTCCCAGCTCCTGCATCCCTTCGGCCAGAAGCTGCTTTGCCTTTTCCACATCTTCTTTGAAATAGCCGTCCGGATTCAGCCCCATGGAAATGGGCACCCAGCCGTACGCCGGAGGAACTCCAGTCTGCAGGATGTTGTCGATCAGCTCCTGGCGGTTGATGGAATAGGCGAATGCCTGGCGAATCTTTTTGTTGGTGAACGGCGGCTTTTCCGTGTTGAAGATGACGGCCTTGGTGCCGGGATTGTCCGCGACAAGGAGCCGGCCTTCTTCTTTGAGCTGTCCGACCGCGTCCGGCGACAAGCCAAAGGACGGGTAGCCGCCCCAGTCGAGGTCGCCGTTTTCAAACATGGAAAGGGCCGTGTTGTTGTCCTCGATCATAACGATTTCGATGCGGTCCAGCTTGACGCTGGCCTTGTCCCAATAGGTCGGACTTTTACTGAATGCCATCTTGGCCTTATGCTCCCACTCATCGATCACGAACGGGCCGTTCCCAACGATGGTGGCTGCTTCCGTAGCCCATTTCGGACTGTTTTCGACCGTTTCCTTATGCAGTGGATAGTAGGTGGTGAAGGAGGTAAGCTCGCGGAAAAACGGAGTCGGCGAGCGCAAGGTGAATTCGACGGTGTAGTCGTCTGTTGCCTTGACTCCTACATCCTGCGGCGTCCCTGTCCCGTTGAAGTATTCCTCGCCGCCTTTGATGTAGAAGAGCTGGTAGGCGTAAGCTGAGGCGGTTTTGGGGTCGAGATTGCGCTTGATCGCGTATTCAAAATCGTGTGCGGTGACGGGATCGCCGTTGCTCCACTTGGCATCCCTGCGGAGGATAAAACGAAACTGGGTAAAATCGGGGGTATTGGTAAAGCTCTCGGCAACTGCGTTGATCAGTTCTCCTTGCCGATTCACAGCGGTTAAGCCTTCAAAGGCAAGATTGATCATATCCATGGAAGACGCATCTGTCGCGATGCCCGGGTCCATCGTCGGCGGTTCCCCGGTGATGCTCCAATGCAGTACCATCGGTTCGGTTGAAGACGTTTCGGAAGCAGGCAGAGCATTCTGTGAAGCATTCTCGCTGCAACCCGTTACAAGACTAAAGAGCAAAGCCGCGGCGGACAAGGCTGAAAACCATTTTTTCATGCTTTTCCTCCCAAATTGTCTTTGTCATTGCTAAAAGGATAAGGTGGAAAAATGATTATGTCATTCACCGTGATGTATAAATATAAGCCGAAATTAGCTCATAAAAAGTCGGTAAATTCATACAATTTGTCCCTTAACGAATAAAACGCATGGAAGAGGAGGTTTTGACTCGGGATAGCAAGGCAGCCGAAAATCCAGAAAGAAAATTTTTTTCAGGGCTGCCGGCTGGCGTAAATAGCGTCAACCGGGCGTGAACAGCAGTAAACTGGCGCGACCTGGCGTAAACTGGAGCAAACGCCGCAAACACTGCAAATACTGCAAATACTGCAAATACTGCAAACCATTGCCGATGCTGCAACCGCTGCAAACTGCCGCGAACGTCGCAACCGCTGCAAATGGTCGCCAGCGCTGCAAACGCGACAAACTGCACAAATCGTCGCGAGCTGCCGCAAACGCGACAAACGACAAACTGCTGTTGCTGCAAATCATAGAGAAAGGCATCTGAACGCAGGTGTCTTTTTTTCTTGACTGAACTGCCAGAGTAACGAAAAAGGGCATAAAGAAGCCATTTTAACGAAATATGACCTTCCGGTTGTAAAAAAATTTTCTTTATACTATTTTCAAATGTAAAAAAATTTACTATAATCCACCTTAAAGTCAATTCGACAAATTAATAAGATTTTCTATTTTTCGACATTATCAAAATCTCTCGGCGAGGAGGAGCTGACAAAAAAGTGGTTTGACATGAGGCTTGCAGCTTTCATCAGGAATGACAACTTGGAAGTTACCCGGCACCAATTTCAGGAGAAAAAAAGGGGGAGTTGTAATGAAGAAGCTTGCTATCAAGACGTCTGTTGTTTTATTGGCTGCACTGTTAGCGCTTACAGGATGTTCGTCCGGTTCCAATCCGTCCGATAAATCGTCGGAAAAGTCCGCAAGCGAGAAAATACTCGTAGTGGGACGGGGCGGAGACACAGTCACCCTCGACCCGGCGCAATCCACAGAAGACGAATCAAATCGCGTGACAGAGGAAGTCGTCGAAACCCTGGTTACATACAAAAAAGGGACCTCCGATCTGTCTCCTCTGCTGGCCAAGAGCTGGGAGGTTTCACCCGATAAGCTGTCGGTGACCTTCAAGCTGGAGGAAAATGTAAAGTTCCATGACGGCACCCCGTTCAACGCTGATGCAGTCGTGTTCAACTTCGAGCGCTGGTGGGACCCGAACCATCCGTACCATCAGGGAACGTTCTCGATCTTCAAAACGGATATGGGCGGATTCAAAGGCGATGATTCTACCGTGATCGAAGGCATCGAGAAGGTAGATGACCATACGGTACGGGTCAAGCTGAAGCACCCGTTTGCCCCGTTTGTCGCGATGCTGACAGAACCGCAATACGGCATCGTTTCGCCGGAGAGCTTGAAGAAGAGCAATGGTCAGTTTAAAGACCAACTGATCGGAACCGGGGCCTTCCAGTTTGTAAGCTGGACTCCAAACGACAAGGTCGTTCTCAAGAAAAATCCGGAATACCGCGTTCCTGGCTTCCCGAAAGTAGACCAGCTGATCTTCCAGGTAATCAAAGACAACTCGGCTCGTCTGAATGCATTGAAGTCGGGGCAGATCGACCTGATGGAAGGGGTCAATCCTTCCGATGTCAGCTCTCTGGAAAAGCTGCCCAATCTGAAAACGTACACCAGCGCGAGCAACAACGTCGGCTATCTGTCTTTCAACACCAAGCAAAAACCGTTTGACGACCCGCGCGTCCGTCAGGCGATCAGCATGACTATCGACAAGCAAGCGTTGATCGACGCCTTCTACTACGGACAGGCGGAGCCGGCTGTAACGATTCTTCCTTCGGGGAGCTGGGGCTTCAACAAGGAATTGAAAACCTATCCGGTTGACATCGAGAAAGCAAAGCAGCTGCTGGCCGAAGCGGGCTATCCAAACGGCTTCCAAACGGAACTGTGGGCCATGCCTGTCGCCCGTCCGTACATGCCGCAGCCGGAAAAAATCGCAACGGCCTTGCAGGCGAGCATGAAGCAGATCGGTGTCGACGCCAAAATCGTTTCGTTTGAATGGGCGACGTATCTCGACAAGGTACAGAGCGGCGAAGCGCCAATGGCTCTCTTGGGCTGGTCCTCCGCTACCTGGGACCCGACGACGATGATGTACACGCATCACCGTTCCACGGACAGCGTGCCGACCAACAATATCTCAATGTATAAAAATCCAGAAGTGGACAAGCTGCTCGATGATGCACTACAGGAGCCCGATCAGGAAAAACGGGCGGAGATGTACAAAAAAGCGCAGGAAATCATCTATCAAGACGCGCCGATCAACCCGCTGGTGCACTCGACTCCGGTGCGGGCGGCTAGCGCGAGGGTAGCGAATTACGTTCCGCAGGTTACCTACGGTCCGCAGTTTACGGATGTAGATCTCACCAATTAGAAAACGCCTGCACGGTTTTACAAAAACGTGAGGGCAAAAAATAGAGAGCTGCACCTGCATGTCTTGCGGCAACGCGTGCAGGTGCGGTCACCTTACGGGGAAAGAATGACGAAGCGCGAGGAGGCGACGGTGCCCGATGAGTACCACACGCGATCATCTGGAGACTATGGCAGAGCAAATCAAGGAACAAGTCATTGCATGGAGGCGTCACCTTCACGAAAATCCGGAGCTTTCGTATGAGGAAGTGAACACCTCCCGCTTTATATATGAAACGCTGCAAACGTTTGAGGGACTGGAGCTGTCGCGGCCGACTGAAACGAGCGTAATGGCCCGGCTGATCGGCAGCGAGCCGGGAAAAACATTGGCGATTCGGGCCGACATCGACGCATTGCCGATCCCGGAAGAAAATGATTTTTCGTTTGTTTCCAAAAATCCCGGCGTCATGCATGCCTGCGGACATGATGGACACACCTCGATCCTGCTCGGGACGGCAAAAATTCTGGCCGGCATGCGCGAGCAGGTAAAAGGGGAAATCCGCTTCCTGTTCCAGCACGCCGAAGAGCAGTTCCCTGGCGGAGCGGAGCAAATGGTCGAGGCGGGCGTGATGGATGGAGTCGACATGGTGATCGGGCTTCACCTGCATTCTCCGCTGGAGGTAGGGTACGTGGCCGTCAGTGCGGGGCCTTCCCACGCGGCTGCCGATACGTTTGAAATTACGGTGTTGGGCAAAGGCGGGCATGCCGCGCAGCCGCATGACACGGTAGACAGTCTGGCTGTAGCCGCGCAGGTCGTAACGAATCTGCAATATGTGGTCTCGCGCAATACGGACCCGATCGAGCCGCTCGTCCTCTCTGTGACCAAAGTGACAGGGGGAACGGCCAACAACGTCATTCCTGGCGCTGTCCACCTGGGCGGTACAGTCCGCTTGTACAATCCCGAGGTGCGCAAGACGATTCCCACTTTGATGGAACGCGTCATCAAAGGCGTCACCGAGGCTCACGGAGCGTCGTACGAGTTCCATTACACGTACGGAAATGCCCCGGTCATTAACGACAATGAGCTGACGGCAAAAGTGAAAGAAACGTTGGTCGAGGTATTCGGGGCAGATCAGGTTCAGCCGCTGATTCCTACGATGGGCGGAGAAGACTTTTCTTCTTTCCTTACGAAGGCGCCCGGCACGTATTTCTGGGTGGGAGCGGGCAACGTGTCCAAAGGAATCGTCCATCCGCATCACCACCCCCGCTTTACGATTGATGAGGATTCGCTTGTCATCGGCGTCAAAGCGTTTACGAACGTTGCACTTTCACTGCTCAAATAGCTTGGACAGAAAGGGATAAAACGATGGCTCCACTACTATCTGTGCGTGGTTTGCAAACCTATTTTTTCACTGACGACCTGGTTGTCAAATCCGTTGATCGTGTAGATCTCACGCTGGACGAAGGGGAAATCCTGGGTGTCGTCGGAGAGTCCGGCTGTGGAAAAAGCGTCACATCGCTGTCGATCATGGGGCTTGTGCCCAACCCACCCGGCAAGGTGGTCGGCGGGGAAATCCAGTTTGAAGGCAGGGACCTGCTCAAGCTGTCGGCAAAAGAGATGCGCGCCATCCGCGGCAATCAGATCGCGATGATTTTCCAGGAGCCGATGACCAGCCTGAACCCGGTCTTCCGCATTGGCGAGCAGATGTGCGAGACGATTCAGCTGCATATGGGGCTGAAAAAGAAAGAGGCCAAAGAGCGTGCCATCCAGTTGCTGAAGCAGGTAGGCCTGCCGAGGGCAGAGCAAGTGGTCGACGAATACCCGCATCAGCTTTCTGGAGGAATGCGCCAGCGCGTCATGATCGCCATGGCGATGGCGTGCAATCCCAAGCTGCTGATTGCCGACGAGCCGACGACCGCGCTGGACGTGACGATTCAGGCGCAAATTCTCGATTTGATGAAGCGCATCTCCAAGGAGTCGGGAACAGCCATCATGCTGATTACCCACGACCTTGGCGTGGTGGCGGAAATGTGCCACCGGGTCGTCGTCATGTACGCCGGCAAGGTCGTGGAGGAAGCGGATGTCCACACGCTGTTCTCCGACCCGAAGCACCCCTACACGCAGGGACTGCTGCGGTCGATGCCGACGCTGCACGAGCGAAAGGACAGGCTCGACTCGATCAAGGGCAACGTGCCCATACCGGCGGAAATGCCCAAAGGCTGCAAATTCGCGCCGCGCTGCGAGCATGCCTCCGAAATCTGTCTCGGGGAGGAGCCTGTGCTTCAGCAGGTGGGCGGCGCCAAACCGCACCAAGTGCGATGCTGGCTCTTTGCGGAAGAACGACCTTCTCACCTGGCGAACCCGGAAGCGAGGAGCGAGTGACTATGAAAAAAGCGCTGTTGGAAGTAAACGGACTCAAAACGTACTACCCGGTCGGAAGCAAATCGCTGCTGGGTCGCCAGCAGCATTTTGTCAAGGCGGTAGACGATGTCAGCTTTACGATTTATGAGGGCGAAACATTTGGACTTGTCGGCGAAAGCGGCTGCGGCAAGTCGACGACAGGCAGATCGATCCTGCGCCTGACCGAGCCGACGGATGGCGAGGTGCTGTTTCAAGGGGAGAATCTGGCTGCGCTGAGTGAAAGGGAAATGCAGGCCAAGCGCAGAGACTTGCAGATCATTTTCCAGGACCCCTTCGCTTCGTTGAATCCACGCATGACGATCGGTCAGATCCTGGAGGAACCGCTGCTGGTTCACGGGGTGAAGAGCAAAACAGAGCGGCAGCGGCGTGTCAGCGAGCTGCTTGAAGTAGTCGGATTGCACCGGTATCACGCCGACCGGTACGCGCATGAATTCAGCGGCGGCCAAAGGCAGCGGATCGGGATCGCCCGGGCGCTTGCCCTCAAGCCAAAGCTGGTCGTGGCAGACGAGCCGGTTTCCGCTCTGGATGTAAGCATCCAGTCCCAGGTGATCAACCTGATGCAGGATTTGCAAAAGCAGTTTCAGCTTACCTATTTGTTTATTGCCCATGACCTGAGCGTGGTGCGTCACATCTGCAACCGGGTGGGGGTCATGTACCTCGGCCGGATCGTCGAGCAGGGGGAATGCGACAAGCTGTACGAAAACCCGCTCCATCCATACACCCAAGCGCTGCTTTCAGCGGTACCGATTCCCGACCCGAGCCAACAGCGGGAGCGGATCATCCTGCAGGGCGATGTGCCAAGTCCGGTCAATCCGCCTGTCGGATGCGCCTTTCATCCACGGTGCCCGCATGCGATGGATGTGTGCAGGACGACCCGTCCGGATTTCAGAGAGGCACACGAAGGGCAGCTGGTTGCCTGTCATTTGTACTAAGGCGGGTGTAACAGATACCGTTCAGGCCGCAAAGGCTGTGGACAGATTTTGAAGCAATGGGGTGTAAACCAGTGATAAGGTACACAGCCAGACGAATCTTTCAATTAATCCCGGTACTCTTCGGCGTATCCATTATCGTTTTCGCGATCATCAACCTGATTCCGGGCGATCCTGCGCAGGTCATTTTGGGCGAGCGGGCGGACGCGGAGTCGATACAGAAGCTGCGTCACGAGCTCGGGCTTGATTTGCCGCTGTATCAGCAGTACGGCAACTACTTGCTGAACATTTTGCAGGGAGACCTGGGCACATCGCTGGTGACGGGAAAGGCGATCAGCGAAGAGCTGCTCCCGCATTTGGCGGCTACGGCGGAGCTGACGCTGTTTGCGATGATCTTTGCCGTGATCGTCGGGGTCAATGTGGGAATTGTATCGGCGTGGAAACGGAACACCTGGATCGACTACATACCGATGCTGCTGGCGTTGGTCGGGGTGTCCATGCCGATCTTTTGGCTCGGCTTGATGGAGCAATGGCTGTTCGGGCTGCAGTTGGAATGGCTGCCGGTTCTCGGACGCAATGACCCGCGGGTGACCGTCGAGACCATCACCCATTTTTATCTGATCGACACGCTGCTGGCGGGGAATTACGAGCAGTTCTGGTCCTCCGTGCGCCACCTGATCCTTCCGGCGATGGCGCTGGGAACGATCCCGATGGCGTACATCGCCCGGATGACCCGGTCGAGCATGCTGGAGGTGCTGAAGCACGACTATGTCCGCACTGCGCGGGCAAAGGGCCTGCACGAATTCTTTGTCGTCTACAAGCACGGATTGAAAAATGCCTTCGCTCCTGTGATGACGATCATCGGCCTGGAGGTTGGGCGGCTTCTGGGAGGAGCCGTGTTGACCGAGACGATCTTCGGATGGCCGGGCGTTGGCCAGTACATCTACAATGCCATCGGCTACCGCGATTACGCTGTCATCCAGTCCGGCATTTTGGTGCTTGCTGTCATCTTCATTGTCGTGAATCTGATCGTCGACTTGTTGTACAGCTATCTTGACCCAAGAATTCAATACAAATAGCGAGGTGTTCCCTGATGCAGTCGGGTTTGGCAACGATGCCGGCAGAAGAATTGTCCGCCGGCAAGGTACGGAGACGAACACCATGGAGTGAAGGCGTAAGGAGACTGCGCAAGCAAAAAGCGGCAGTCATCGGCGGCGCGCTGGTCTTGCTGTTCATCCTCACGGGATTGTTTGCGCCTTTGCTCGCGCCGCATGATCCCATCGAGCAAAACCTCGCCAACACGCTGCAGCCTCCGTCTGCAGAGCACTGGTTTGGAACGGACGACTCCGGCCGGGATATGTTTTCGAGAATCTTGTACGGAGCCCGCATCTCGATGACGATTGGTATTTTCTCTGTCCTGGGCTCCCTGGTAGTAGGTACGCTGCTCGGCTTGATTGCCGGGTTTTACGGCAAATGGATCGATACGCTGATTTCCCGCATCTTCGACGTCATGCTGGCGTTTCCCGGCATTTTGCTGGCCATCGCGATCGTCGCGATCCTCGGACCGGGACTGTTCAACGCGCTTTTGGCGATTGCGATCGTCAACGTGCCGATGTACGGCCGTCTGGTGAGGGCAAAGGTGCTGGGTATCAAGCAAGAGGAGTACATCATGGCGGCGCGAGCGCAGGGCATGTCGCAGGTCCGCATACTGTTTCGCCATGTACTGCCCAACAGTTGGACTCCCTTGATCGTTCAGGGGACGCTGGGCGTGGCTTCCGCCATTTTGGAAGCGGCCGCGCTGGGCTTCCTCGGACTGGGGGCGCAGCCTCCGGAAGCGGAGTGGGGAAAAATGCTGGCAGACTCCCGCGACTATATCACGACGGCACCGTGGGTCGTGATGATTCCCGGCTTTGCCATTATGGCAAGCGTGATCGGATTCAACCTGTTTGGCGATGGATTGCGCGATGCGCTTGATCCAAAGGCACAGTAGGCTTTCGTCGAACACAAGCGTCTTAATTTCTTGCATGGTGGTGGAATTATGAATATTGGTCTCGTTGGTCTAGGAAAAATGGGGCTGAATTTAGGATGTAGCATGATCGCAAAAGGGCATCACGTAATTGGATGCGATATTGACCAGTATTCTTTGCAAAAGTTTGAACAGGCCGGAGGAATGGCCAGCCAATCCTATCAGGAGCTGGCCGAGCGGCTGTCCGTCTCCCCGAGGATCATCTGGATGATGGTGCCGGCAGGTGAGCTGGTGGACCAAGTCATCGAGGCCGTCCTGCCGCATCTGTCTCCGGGAGATATTCTGATTGACGGCGGAAACTCGTTTTACAAGGACTCGATCAGAAGATACGAGCGCGTGAAGCAATCCGGCGTTCATTACCTGGATATCGGCACGAGCGGAGGAACTGAGGGAGCACGTAATGGCGCATGTCTGATGGTCGGAGGAGAAGAGGACGTGTACGCTGTAGTAGAGCCGCTGCTGCGGGATATTTCGCTGGCGCATGGCTACTTGTACACGGGTCCTGCCGGTTCAGGACATTTCCTGAAAATGGTGCATAACGGCATCGAATACGGAATGATGCAGGCGATTGGAGAAGGCTTCGAAATTCTCGACAAAGGGCCGTTTTCCTATGACTACGAGAAAGTGGCGCGGTTGTTCAACAGCGGCTCGGTCATCCGCTCCTGGCTGATGGAACTGTTGGAGCAGGCTTTTTCGGAAGACCCGCGGCTTTCCACGATCAAAGGCGTGATGCACGCGTCGGGCGAAGGACAGTGGACAGTCGAAACGGCTCTCGACCTGAAAATATCCGTGCCGGTCATCGCCATGTCCCTGTTAATGCGCTACCGCTCGCTGGATGAGGACGTGTTCCACGGCAAGGTCGTCGCCGCACTGCGGAACCAGTTTGGCGGCCACGCTGTGGAAAAAGCCGACTAGCCTTCGCAGCGGGAGTGTCGACGGGCAACAGGTTTCCGAAGAAGTTGCTATGCGCGGGAGCGGAATTTGGTAAAATCATGGTAATAGTCCGCTTGCGTGTTTTTGAGGAGGTTTCCCAATGAACAAACCGAATTTCCCCTGGAAAGAAGACCAGGGCTGCTTGGCTCGCATTCGCTACATGTACGACAATTTCACGGCTACGGAATTGAATATCGCCAACTATATACTGAATCACCCGAAGGATATCATTCACCTCTCGATTACACAGTTTGCCGAGATGGCCAATTGTGCGGATGCGTCTATTTTTCGGTTTTGCAGGCGACTTGGCTACGAAGGGTACCAGGCGCTGAAAATTTCATTGGCTGCCGACCTGGTGACGCCGCTGCAGGCGATTCATGAAGAGGTCGAAATCTCGGACAATATGGCGACGATCGCCAAAAAAGTGTTTACGGTAAACGCCGAGACGTTAAGCGATACATTGCAGGTGCTGGACCCCGACTCCCTGGAGCAGGCGGTAAACGCGATCGCCAAAGCAGACCGGGTGGAATTCTACGGCTGCGGAGGCTCAGGGCCCATCGCCCTGGACGCGTATCACAAGTTTGTGCGGACAGGCCTGTCATGCATCGCCTTGACAGACTCCCACCTGCAGATCGTATCCGCCGGACTGCTGAAGCCCGGGAGTGTCGTGGTGGGCATCTCGCATTCCGGTAGCAGCAAGGACATCATCGACGCGGTACAGGCTGCCAAGGAAGCGGGCGTGACCACGATTTGCATTACGGACTATACCAAATCGCCGTTGACCAAAATCTCTGACATCGTGCTGTATACGTCGTCGCGGGAGACGCTGTTGCGCCCCGAGTCGATGTCTTGCAGACTGGCGCAGATCAGCATCCTGGATACGCTGTTTATCGGCGTCTCCATGCTGCGGGAAGAAGAAACCTACGACAATCTGGCAAAGGTTCGGAAGCTGATTGCCCAAAAGCGGTATTGACCATTTTGCTTGCCTTACCCCATATGATTTTCTGATTGAGAGGGTACATCAATGGGACAACAAACCATCTACATGGGTTTAGATATCGGGACTACAAGCACCAAAGGGGTACTGAGCAATTTGTCCGGTGAGATTTTGGCGGAGAGCATGGTGGAGTATCCCATCTACCAGCCGCAGCCCGGCTGCGCGGAACAGGACCCGGATGAAATCTCCCGGGCCGTATGGATGGTTGCCCGGCAGCTGATGCGGTCAGAGGCGGCACAGACCGGGCAATTGGCTGCGATCGGCTTCAGCAGCGCGATGCACAGTGTGATACTCGTGGATGAAGCGCATCAGCCGCTGACACCGTGCATTATTTGGGCGGACAACCGGAGCGCGGCAGAAGCGAGGGAGCTTTTGGAAAGCAGCGCAGGTCTTGGGCTGTACCGAAAAACGGGGACGCCTATCCATCCCATGTCGCCGCTGACCAAGCTGCGCTGGCTGTCGCGGATGAGGCCGCAATTGCTGAAAAGCGCCCACAAGATCATTTCGATCAAGGAATACGTCTTGTATCAGCTATGCAAAACGTATGCGGTCGATTATTCAATTGCCTCCACCACCGGATTGTTCAACCTCAGGCAGCTTGAGTGGGACCGGGAAGCGTTGGAGTACGCAGGCATCTCGCCCGGGCAGCTTTCCCGGCCGGTTCCGACGACACATATCCTGGAGATCTCGGAAAAGGACAAGGCCGGAGAGCTCGGGATTCCGCCGCAAACGCCAATCGTCATCGGGGCAAGCGACGGCGTCCTGGCCAATCTCGGGGTAGGGGCCATCACGGGGGAAGCGGCGGCGATCACGATCGGAACGAGCGGCGCTGTCCGCACCGTGCGAAGAGAGCCGTTGACCGATGAGCGGATGCGCTCCTTTTGCTATGCGCTGACCGAAGGCTACTGGGTCGTCGGCGGCCCGATCAACAACGGCGGCATTGCGCTCAAATGGTTCAAGGACCAGTTTGCCGGAGACGAACGGGTACTGGCGGAGGAGACGGGGGAGCAAATCTACGATATCATCACGCGGGAAGCGGAGCGGATACAGCCGGGCTCAGAGGGCCTGCTGTTTCTCCCGTATTTGACCGGGGAACGTGCGCCTCATTGGAACGCGCAGGCGCGGGGCGTGTTTTTCGGGGCAGGGCTGAATCACCGTCGCCAGCATTTTATGCGGGCGGTGCTGGAGGGAGTCGTTTTCAGCGCATTCAGCGTCTACCAATCGCTGATGTCGACAGAACAATCTGGCAAAAGCCTTTTGGCGACAGGCGGCTTTGTCCGCTCTCCGGTCTGGCTGCAGATGACGGCAGATGTATTCGGTGTGCCTGTCCACGTGCCGGCTTCTCGGGAAAGCGCGTGTCTCGGGGCTATTATGCTGGCCATGCTGGCGACCGGGGCTATCTCTACTTTGGAGGAGACGCGCTCGATCGTCAGGATTACGGAGACCTATACTCCGAACGAAAAACACACAGGAGTGTATCAGGAGCTGCATAAGCTGTTTTCTGATGTGTACCGTTCGCTTGTTCCTCATTTTGATACGCTGTCAAAATGGCGGGAAGCCCAGGCTGACATCGTGAGAGCAGGAAAATAGAGAGGAAACGCTTAACACGCGGCACGTCCGACAGAAGTACCGGTCAAAGCAGTTGGAAGCTGATTAACAGCAGAAGGCAGTCACGGCGAGAGGAAAGGTCTCTCACTGCGACTGCCTTCTTTAGCTTTAGATGCATCATATTTGCCTTTGCCTGGCAGCAGCAGCTAAAAGCGATTCCAGGGCTTTTTGGAGATTCGTCCTCCAAAAACGGCAAACGCGGCGACCAGGCGAGATCACTGGGGCATTTCTACTTGTTCAGAATCCTTTCAGTTTCGCTTGCTAAGATAAACGATGCTGATTCGGCTTACTGTTTGCCAAACCGCATGGCCCCTGCTGATTGCTTAAACCCGGGCTCAACCTCTCTGAAAAACCAACTTTCATTAATTATGTTTCGAGAAAGGAGTAGAAAGCATGACGATCTGTAAAAACCGAGCAACAACTAGAATTTTTGCTAGAACGATATTGGCAGCGACAGCCCTCGTCCTGCTGACGAGCTGGGGCTCTATGGAAAGCCGGGTGAATGCTGCTGCAAGCTCCCAGACACTGAACAAACCGGCCACCCAAACCGCCCGCAATACTGCCGAAAAGAGCAAAGCGATCTCGATGGTCTACACCACGAAACGGGAGCTGGCCCTCACCTTCAATGGCTTGGGGGACGCACAAAAGATGAAGCGGCTGCTCGACGATCTCGACACCTACAAGATCAAGGCAACCTTCTTTTTGCCGGGAGACAAAGTAGCCAAGCAGCCTGCATTGGCAAAGGA
>k87-860442_pt1 | contig 20493 bp, 18 predicted proteins | sample MGYA00084031_6733416 | MGnify analysis MGYA00084031
CTTCCAATTCCTTGTAAAAAGGCAACCTCTCCTGTTTTGCTTCAATCCGTCCCATCAAGACAAAGAATTGGAATTTAACATTTCCACTATGTATATATTGCTATCTTTATCCAAAAGATAATGAATGTATAAAGTGGAGCGAGGTGCATTTCCATGGAACAGCAAAGTGAAGACTTGGACTCCTTAATCATCGGGATTGACGTCGGTTCAACCACCGTCAAAGCGACTGTTGTGAACCCGAAAAACAAAGAAATCCTATGGTCAGACTATCAGCGCCATCATACGAAGCAAGCCGAAAAGGTCCTGGAGTTTTTGATCACCATTGGGAATGAGTTTGCCCATGTAAACCAGGATAAGATTCGCGTTTTCGTGACTGGCTCGGGGGGCGGCCCTATTGTGGAGCACATCGGGGCCAAGTTTGTCCAGGAAGTGAATGCAGTCACGATGGCAGTGGAGCAGCTTCACCCTGACGTGGGCAGTGTCATCGAGCTGGGCGGCCAGGATGCAAAAATCATTATTTTCAAGGTCAATGAGGAAACAGGGGACAAGCAGGCGCTGACTTCGATGAATGACAAGTGTGCATCAGGCACCGGAGCAACCATCGACAAGTGCATGATTAAAGTAGGGATGCCGATGGAGGAGGTGGGCAAGCTTCACTTTGACGACAGCAAATTGCACCATGTCGCTGCCAAGTGCGGAGTCTTTGCGGAAACAGACATCGTGAATCTGGTGAAAAGCGGCATTCCCTCGGCGGAGATCATGTGTTCTCTCGCGGATGCCATCGTGATGCAAAACCTGTCTGTTCTTACCCGGGGCAATACGCTGCGCCATCGCGTGCTTTTGCTCGGAGGTCCCAATACATACCTGCCTTTCCTGCAAGAATGCTGGCGAAAGCGCATTCCTGCGACTTGGGAAGAGCGGGGCTACGATTATCCCAAAGACATGCCGATAGACGAATTAATCTTCGTACCGGAAAATTCACAGTACTACGCAGCGTATGGAGCTGTCATGTACGGCATGCACGAACCGGCAGACGTCGGGACATATACCGGGCTGGAAGGCCTGAAGGAATTCATTGCGCACGGACGCAAGGCGAAATTGGGCGAAAATGCGGGTCCGCCGCTCGTAAAAAGTGCGGACGAATTGGAAGAGTTCCGCCGGTTGTACAGTATTCCGCGCTTTACGCCAGCTTCGTTTGAACCGGGTCAAAAGGTGCGAGCCGTCATCGGCCTGGACGGGGGTTCGACTTCCTCCAAAGCCGTGCTCGTAGATGAAAACGGCACGATTTTGCTGAAGGAGTACCAGTTGTCCAAAGGCAATCCGCTGGAAGACACCAAAGAAATGTTAAAGCGCATCGACGACAGAGTAAGGTCGCAGGGAGCCGAGCTTGAGATTATCGGATTCGGCGCCACAGGATACGCAGCGGATGTCCTGGAAAAAACGCTCAAGGCGGATGTCAACATTGTCGAAACCGTCGCCCATATGATGAGCGCTGTGCACGAGTTTGGCGATATCGATGTGATCTGCGATATCGGCGGTCAGGATATTAAGGTGCTCTTTTTGAAAAACGGGGACATCCGCAACTTCAGACTCTCAAACCAATGCTCCGCAGGAAACGGGATGCTCCTGCAGGCAATGGCAGATCAATTCGGCATACCGGTTCAAGAGTATGCGGAAACAGCTTTCAAGGCGGATCTCTCGCCCAAATATTCGTATGGCTGCGCCGTATTTTTGGATGCCGACCGTGTCAACTTTCAGAAGGAAGGCTATTCGAAAGAAGAATTGCTTGCCGGTCTCGCGCTTGTGTTGCCGAAAAACGTCTGGCAGTACGTGGTTCAGATTCCGCGTATGGCAGAGCTGGGACGCAAGTTTGTGCTCCAAGGCGGCACGCAGTACAACCTCGCTGCCGTCAAGGCACAGGTCGATTACATCAAGCAGCGCGTCCCTGATGCGGAAGTTTACGTGAATCCCCACCCGGGAGAAGCGGGAGCGATCGGTGCAGCGATGGAAACGTTGCGCGTGGTGAAACGACGGGGGTATTCCACGTTTTTGGGGCTGGATGCCGCGATCAATTTGCACTATATCTCCCGAAACGACGAATCCACCCGCTGCAATTTTTGTCCCAACCATTGCAGCCGAACGTTCATCGACTCGCAGACGCCGGACGGGCAAACCGCCCGCTATATTTCGGGATTCAGCTGCGAAAAAGGAACGGTGGAAGACAAGGAAGCCGTCATCCAGCTGACCCGGAAGCGGCAAGAACTGAAAAAGCACTTTCCGAATCTGGTGGAATACGAGGCGCAGCGCATGTACCAGCACTTCTACGATCCAGAGCCTATGCCGGATACCGATACAACCGTAGAAGATGTCCATCTCAAACGCACATGGCTCTGTCTGGGGGGCTTGCGCAAAACGGCATACCGCCGAGCTTTCCAGCGATCATCGATGGAAACGGCGGAGAGACGAAAACAGATTCGCATCGGGATTCCCCGCGTTCTCAATATCTGGTCGACCGCACCTTTCTGGCGGACCTATTTCGAGACGCTTGGCATCGACAAGAACAATATTGTTTTCAGCGACTTTACGAGCGAGGAAATGTGGCAGGAGGGGGGCAAATACGGCTCGATCGACCCCTGTTACCCGTCGAAAGTGGCACAGGCGCATATCCACAATTTATTGTTCAAGCACCATGAGCGAAAGCCGCTCGACTATATCTTCTTTCCGTGCATTACTCATATCCCGACCCATCTGCAAAATGTGATGGATTCATCGAGCTGTCCCATCGTGGCGGGAGCGCCAAACGTGATCAAGGCCGCCTTTACGAAAGAGGTAAATTTCTTTGAGACAAAAGGGGTGGCTTATCTCGATCCGGCCGTTACGTTTACGGAGCGGCACATGATGAAAAAGCAGTTGTTCGAGGCGTTTCAGGACTGTCTGCAAATCACGGAGGACGAAAGCGATTTTGCCGTGGAGCAGGGCTGGCGGGCGATGAATATTTTCGACGCCGAGATGCAGGAGCGGGGAAAAATGATCCTGGAGCAGGTGGAAAAGGAAAATCGCCTTGCCATTTTGATGATCGGCCGTCCCTACCATTCCGATCCCGGCCTCAATCACTCTGTATTGGAAGAATTCCAGGTGCTGGGCTATCCCATTCTCTCCATGCGCTCGATCCCCAAGGACGAAGAATGGCTGCGCCGCTTTTTCCGATCCGATCTGGAAAGCGGACGTGTGCAGCACGCGCTCGAAGTAAGCGATGTATGGCCAGAGAACTTCAGTTCCAACAGCGTGCAAAAGGTGTGGGCAGCCAAATTTGCCGCCCGTCACCCCAATGTGGCCGTATTGGACCTGTCCAGCTTCAAGTGCGGGCACGATGCGCCGACCTACGGCTTGATTGACTCGATCATTTCGACGGCGGGCACTCCATACTCCGCCTTGCACGATATCGATGCGAACAAACCGAGCGGGTCCATCAAGATTCGGGTGAAAACGTATGCCCACAGCCTGAGCCTGCATGAAGAACGCCTGGAGGATTTGGCCCGGAAAAAAGCGGAGCTTCAGCAGCGTTTGGAGAAAAAACGGCTGGAACTGCTTGGTTTGCAGACGAAAGAGACATCCTATGAAGAGAAGAACCTCTCGCAAGCAGGCAACTAGAATACGATTTCCACAGGAAAGAGGCGAACATCAATGTCAACGACGAAGGAAACACCTGCGGCCAAAGACTCTCTGGAAAATGAATTGCTGCGCTATCAGGAAGAGCAGGCTCTGGCACTCGGGCTGCAGCAGGAACAAAAAGCACAGTGGTTTGATCCGGTTCCCCGTCAGTTTTTGGCAAAGGATAAAGCAAGCACGACCATCCTATTCGGCGGACTGACCATGGCTCATGACTATTTGGTGGAAGGAGCTTTGGCGGGCCTCGGCTACACGGTTCGGCACATGGATTGTCCGGATAATGAGTCGCTGCGCTTCGGCAAGGAGTTCGGCAACCGCGGCCAGTGCAATCCGACGTATTTCACCGTAGGGAATCTCATCAAATACCTGACTCATTTGCGAGATGTGGAAGGCAAATCAAAAGAAGAAATCGTCCGGAATTATCTGTTCGTGACGAGCGGTTCTTGCGGGCCATGCCGGTTCGGCACGTATGTCACGGAATACCGCAAAGCGCTCCGCGATGCCGGGTTTGACGGATTCCGCGTGCTGTTGTTCCAGCAGCAGAGCGGCCTAAAACAGGCAACCGGCGGGGAATCCGCGCTGAAACTGGATTCCTCGTTCTTTATCAGCTTTGTAAAAGCGTTTTTGCTGGGGGATATTTTGAACGCGCTGGCTTACCGCATCCGCCCTTACGAGGTAGAAGCCGGCGCGACCGATGCCGTCATGGAGCGCTGCAAAAAGATCCTGTATGATGCCTTGCGTGACCGAAAATGGCTGATTCCCGCGTTGATCAAATGCCGAAAAGAACTGGAGAGCATTCAGGTAGACCGTACGCGTGTCAAGCCGAAAGTGAGCATTATCGGAGAATTTTGGGCGATGACAACCGAAGGAGACGGAAATTATCAGCTCCAGCGTTTTCTCGAAAAGGAAGGGGCTGAAGTGGATGTCCAATCGCTGACAGCCTGGGTGCTGTATCTGATCTGGGAAGGGCGCTACGATACGATGAAGCGGATGAAGCTCCGGGGAGAAGATGCCGGGCGTTACGGACTGGAAGGAAAGAACCCCGTCAAGCGCCTGCGGATGCTTTGGGTTGCAGACCGGGTCCTGCGCGTCATGTTCCAGACCTATGCCAAAGCGATCGGCCTCCATGATTATCACCTGCCCGACATGGACGAGGTTGCCCGCGTTGCCCATGACCACTACAACAATCATCTCCGCGGCGGAGAAGGGCATATGGAAGTAGGCAAGCTGATTCTCAACGTGAAGAAGCGGAAGGTAAACATGACCATTTCGGTCAAGCCGTTTGGCTGCATGCCGTCTTCCGGCGTTTCTGACGGGGTGCAATCGTTGATCACGGAAAAATACCCGGACGCCATTTTTCTCCCCATCGAAACGACGGGTGATGGAGCGATCAACGTTTATAGCCGCGTTCAGATGATGCTGTTCAAGGCCAAGCAGGCTGCTCAAAAAGAATTTGATGAAGCCCTGGCCAAAAAAGGGGTGACCGCCAATCAGCTTCGGAGGTTGATGCAACGGTCTTCATTTGCGCATCCTTTGCAAACGAGCCCCCACGTCGTTGCTTGTACCGCGGCAAATGCTGTCTACGGCTTGAACAAATACAACGGATTTTTCTTCCGGAGAAACAATAAGGTCATGGAAGAAGTGCCTCAATAATCATTTAGGGGCATCCTACTCAGGAAGAAACAAAGTACGCTGTATGGGAGGTGTAAGCGTCTATGGCACCAGAGAGAGAATTTCCGGAAGCTATGCGCAGTATCGGAGTTCCGAGTGAAATGAGTCCGACTCAGGAGACCAATGATGCTCCGTTCGTGGAAATCAGGGCGCCGCTGCGTTTTGGAGAATCCGTGGAAAACAGCGATCCTTCGGCACAAGACACTGCTCAGGAAGAGCAATTTGAAATTGAGTAAAACGCAGACTGCCTCATTGTCGCAATGATGGCTCTCCCCACAGCAAAGGTAATTTTGTTCAGCCTGCTTGCTTCAAGGGGGGCATCACACATAATGAGGCAGTCTTCTTTTCTATTAGTTTCATTCCATATTGACAAGGACCTGTCATAATGGAATAATACTGACATGACGAAATTGAACCCGAATGGAAAAGCTTTCACCGACCTTATTCTTGAAATCTTTCGCCTGAATGGCCGCTTGCTGGAGGCAGGAGATCGCCTGACCCAGCCTGTAGGCCTTAGCAGTGCTCGTTGGCAGATACTTGGCGTAGTCGAACATGGGCCGATAACCGTCGCTCATGTCGCCCGTATTATGGGATTGACCCGTCAAAGTGTACAGCAAACTGCCAATTCCTTGGAAAAGGAGGGGTTGATCGAGTTTCTCGAGAACCCGCACCACCGTCGTTCCAAGCTGATGGCCATGACTCCAGAGGGAAGAAAAGCTCTTGATTATACACAAGAGCAACATGCGGTTTGGGCAAACAAGATAGGAGAAGAACTTGATCTTGATTGCTTGCGTGCTGCCGTGGACGTGCTTCGTCAAGTAAGCAAAAGCCTCAGTCACGAATGATCCACATTTCTATGTCGATTGGACTTGATAGAAACGCAGGAAAGGACAAGTTTTTTTAACTGCCTACGATCTTCAGCTTGGCTTTTGTTTGATTCTGGACCGTGATGATTTGCACGAATACGACTGGCTATTCATTTGTAAAGGTTACTTGAAGGAGTTGCCACTGCAACTCCTTTTTCCGTTCACCTGGCCAATGGAGTTTGAAATTGAATCTTCCTAAAAAGGAGATCAATATGACTGAACAATTGTTCATTGAAGACGTTGTTGAACGGCTTCAGGGTGTACCTGGCACAGAAGGAATCGTGCTGGGCGGCGCAAACGCGAGAGGGAACCAGCCTCAAAGCTCCGGTACGACTTTTGTGATTTATTATGACAGTCAATCTGGTATGGCTGTTCATGAGATTTTCAAATTAGCAACAACGATGGATGATGTGGAGGGAAAGTTTCTGCTTACATCGATGGGAGAGTGGAGACCCTGGATGAACCTAGGAGTTACGGTTTCCGTACAGCAATCCCCAGTGAAATTTCTATTCAGAGATGTACGCAAGCTTTCTGATGTCATTGACGAGTGCAACCAGGGAATCGTAAACATTGAATATCAAATCGGCCATCCTCACTGTTTTACCAACGTCATCTATCTGGGGGAAATCTCCCTTGGCGAAATCATTTGGGATCGAAGCGGCAAACTGGCTGTACTGAAGGAAAGGACCAAACCGTATCCTTCGGCACTCAAGCAATTCATCATCGAAAGGTTTTTGTGGGAGGCGTCCTATTCCCTGCAGGCAGCGGCCAAAAGCGTTTCAAAAAAAGACTTCTCCTACACGGCAGGCCATTGCTATCGAGTCATTACCTGTTTGCACCAAGTATTGTTTGCGTTAAATGAAGTGTATGGTCCACATGAAATGGAGGCAGCAGATCTCGTGGACTCTTTAGAAATTGCGCCGCCCAATTATAAATCCAGAGTAAACGAGGCCTTTCGCCTGCTGAACACAGATCGCAAGCAAACAGAGACGGCACTGGATATTCTCCGCAGCCTGCTGAATGAAACGGTTTTGCGTATATAAAAAGGGGTAGATGATCAAAGCTACTGTATCTCCAACTAATCGGTTTTCTCGGAAGCACAATCCAGCACAGGCAAACCGGCTTTCTCACTACGTAAATCCGGACAGCTACTGAAAGAGAGGATACATGATGACAGCAGATCAACGAAAAAAGATGGTCATTTTAATGATCAATATGTTTATTGCGATTGGAAGCTTTGGCATCATCATTCCAATCTTGCCAGCCTATTTGGCGTCGATCAATCAAGGCGGAACTGCAGCAGGACTGATGATCGCCATTTTTGCAGGCTCCCAGCTCGTTTTTTCACCGATCGCCGGGAAGTGGGCTGATCAATATGGCCGAAGAAAAATGATCATTTATGGACTAGCGGGCTTAACGCTCTCCATGTTCGTTTTTTACGGTTTTGATTCGATTTGGTGGCTTTACGCTTCTCGCGTTATCGGAGGCATAGGCGCGGCACTGCTGATTCCGGCCATTTTTGCCTACATCGCAGACATTACTACTCTGGATCAACGGGCAAAAGGCAACAGTCTCGTCTCTGCTGCCATGTCGCTGGGCATCGTCATTGGACCCGGGATCGGCGGATTTTTGGCGGATTATGGATTGAAGACTCCCTTTCTCATCTCGGCCGTCGTATCGCTTGTTGCCGTCATTTTTTCCGTTGCTGTTCTGAAGGAAAGTGCTGCCAAGCTCGCCTCGGGGGATAGAGGGGCGGTCAAAGACGATGAATCCATGATCAGAAAAATATTCCGTTCCGTGAAGATGCCATTCTTCATACCGCTTGTCATTACGCTTGTAATGAGCTTCGGGTTGATGGCCTATGAGTCTGTCCTTGGACTTTATGTCGACAATCAGTACGGCGCAACACCGCAAGAAATCGCCTTGATGGTTACAACTACCGGTATCGTCAGCGTCATCGTACAGCTCTTCATCGTCGACCGTGTCGTTCGTCGTTTTGGGGAAGGGACCGTCTTGAATATCTTTTTGGGAGTAGCCGCGATCGGTTTCCTCCTTTCCCTATTTGCAACCAGCTATTCGCTGTTTTTTGGCATTACCCTGTTGATCTTCCTTGCGACCTCCATCCTTCGTCCTGTTTTAAATACACTCATTTCCAAGCTGGCGGGCGATGAACAAGGGTTCGCCATGGGGATGAACAACGCCTATATGAGCATCGGGAATGTGCTTGGGCCTACACTTGCCGGCACACTGTATGACATTCAAATCACATATCCGTTCATGCTTGGTCTCGTTCTATTGGTGTTGACATTGCTTACAACCATGGTCTGGCAGAGACGTTATCTCAAACAAAATGCTGTGAATTGACTTTCTCATACGGACACAAAAATGCCGCTCTATTCTCTATATAGAAGCGGCATTTTCGTTGCTTTCCGGTGTCTCGCCGTTTTTACAGTCTGGATCGTGTCTATTATGGAAGCCGAGGCTGCTCATTGTATCGGATGCAGATCACCATTTATAATAAAAGGATCAAGAAGAGAACATTCATTCCGAGGAGGAATTATTGATCGTGAAAAAAATGTTGGATAAATTGTAACACTACCGTCTGACTTTTCCTTATGCTTTTCGTATTCGCGGGCCGCCAGCCCGTATTCTAATCATTACGAATAACACATAGAATACGGAGGGTGCAGCGAATATGAGAACCGAAAAAGAAATGATGGACTTCATTCTAAAAGTTGCAGCGGACGATGAACGTGTTCGCGTCGTTACGTTGGAAGGCTCCAGAACCAACCCGAACGTCCCCAGGGATTTTTTTCAGGACTACGACATCAGCTTTCATGTCACGGAAATGGATTCCTTTCTGCAAAATCCCGGTTGGGTCGATATGTTCGGAGAGCGCATCATCATGCAGACTCCTGAAGCCATGGCCATGTTCCCACCCGAGTTGGGCAGGCGTTTCTCTTACCTGATGCTGTTCACGGACGGGAACCGGATCGATTTGACTTTGATTCCACTGGATGAGAAGGACGAATACTGCAAAGAAGACAAGCTGATGATGGTATTGATGGACAAAGACAACTGCTTCCCCAAAGTCCTGCCTCCCACTGATGAAGACTATTGGGTAAAGCGTCCGTCAGCCGCGTATTTTTACGACTGCTGCAATGAGTTTTGGTGGGTTTCAACGTATGTGGCCAAAGGGCTGTGGAGAAAGGAATTTTTATTTGCCCAGGATCACCTGAACCAATTCGTCAGACCGATGCTGATCAAGATGCTGGAATGGCAAGTCGGTATCCAGACTGATTTTTCAGTCAGCGTCGGCAAGAACGGCAAATACCTGGATACATATCTGTCCGAGAAAACCTGGCAGGAGCTCATGTCCACATACGAGAACGGTACCTATGAGGGCGTCTGGAGATCTCTGTTCACGATGGGGGCCTTGTTCCGCAGAACTGCCCAGGATGTAGCGAGGCATTTGAAATTTGAATACCCGCTTGAAGAAGACCGGCGCGTCACGGATTATCTAAAGCGCGTGCAAAACTTGCCGCGGAACGCCACCGCATTTATATGATAGCACAAGTGGAGAAATGCAGGAGAATGGACGACAATTCTCGGGAAAAATCGTGCAATTTCTTGGCGCCGGTGTAATCCGGCGTTTTTTTATGTTCAAAAGGAGGCGGGAATCAGGCGTGTCGGGCCGGGAATTTTCCGCTGTCGATAAGGCAGAATATGTCGATAAAAAATATTGCTATCGGAAAGGAATTTTTTAGGGGAAAGGCCAATATAAAGAATAGTGTAATTTTACCAAATATTATAATTATTGGGAGGTAAGATGTTCACATGAAAAAGTCTGTATGGAAAAAAGGCTTTGCGTTGACCGTCGCCCTGTCCACCATGACTGCAGTTCCTCTGGCTCACCCTTGGTCCGCCATGGCTAAATCGTCTGGCGTTCAGTACCACGAGGAGTTTGAAACACCTGAATTCATCGCGGAACCGTTCGAAGCAGACGGCTTGGAGGGAGAAGATCTGATCTGGTCGTTTTTGGAGTCGTATCAGAAGGATTTTCAGATCAAGGGAGATGTCCAGGAGCACTTCAAACTGCTGGAAGAAGTGGAAAACGAGGAGACGAATACGCGCCACTACCGTCTGCAGGAAATGTACAATGGCATTCCGATTTACGGATACCAGCAAACCGTTCACGTTGATGAAGATGGCAATGTGACGTCGTTTCTCGGACAGTTCGTTCCGAATGTGAAAGAAAACAAAAAACTGAGCAGAAAAGCAAAGCTCAACGAAGAAAAGGCGCTGAAAAAGGCACTGGCCGACCTTGAGGACGAAGTGGGAGAAGTAGAGGAGTTCGAAGTCGAGCCTCAGCCGGAACAGTACATTTATGTGCACGATGGAGAAACTTATTTGGCATATGCCATAGAGTTTAACTTCCTGGAGCCGGAGCCAGGCCGCTGGATGTACTTTGTTGACGCGCACACAGGGGACATCATCAACAAGTACAACACGATTGATACGGTGACAGGCACTGGCGTAGGGGTATTGGGAGACGAAAAAAGCTTTGAGACGACAAGACAAAGCAGCACCAGCTATGTCATGAGGGATACGACGAGAGGAAGCGGCATCGAAACCTACACAGCCCGCAATGCAACCAGCCTGCCTGGCACGCTGATGTCTGACAGTGACAATCACTGGACAGATGGAGCGGCTGTTGATGCCCACGCTTACGCTCAGCGAACCTATGATTACTTCAGAGATGCTCACGGACGCAACAGCTTCGACGGGAATGGCGCGAAAATTCGCTCAACGGTGCATTACTCCCGCAATTACAACAATGCCTTCTGGAACGGTTCCCAAATGGTGTATGGCGATGGTGACGGCAGAACCTTTATCTCTCTTTCGGGCGGTCTTGATGTCGTAGCCCATGAGCTGACACACGCCGTTACGGAACGGACAGCCGGCTTGATTTATCAAAATGAATCAGGGGCACTGAATGAATCGATGTCGGATATTTTTGGAGCTATGGTCGACGACGATGATTGGCAGATGGGAGAGGATATTTACACCCCAGGAACTCCGGGAGACGCGCTTCGCTCCCTGGAGGACCCGACGCTGTACGGCGACCCTGACCATTACAGCAAGCGCTACACAGGCTCCCAAGACAACGGCGGCGTACACATCAACAGCGGAATCAACAACAAGGCTGCCTACCTGCTCGCGGAAGGCGGCACCCACTACGGCGTAACCGTCCAAGGCATCGGACGTACGGATACGGCTAAAATCTACTACCACGCACTGACATACTACCTGACTCCATATTCCAACTTCTCGGCGATGCGCCGTGCCGCGATCCAGGCGGCAACCGACCTGTTCGGGGCGAATTCCGATCAAGTACGGTCGGTAATAGCTGCTTATGATGCTGTAGGTGTGAAATAAGAGCAGGCATGAAAAAGACAGGCGGCGCAATGCTGCCTGTCTTATCGTTTCGGTCCATGATTGATACGTGCAAAATGGAGCCGCTACAACACCATCTCATCCACGAATCAGCCGTACTGGCATTGGCAATTTGCCATTTCAAAAAGGAATTCGCTTCGAAATCAATACATAGCCGTGTTCACCTGCCCAGTCTACAAGGCCGCTCCAGAAAGCTTCACACACCGAAACGACCTTCGCTGGTTCCGCCAAATCCCCGGACATAACCAACCTGGCTACATCGTCGAACCCTGCAGGACGATTTGGCAGTTGCAGCGATTCGGGAAGCACCATAGAGCCCGTCGAGAAAAGCCTTTGATTGTGCAAGCCGATCAGCATGGCCCCGGATTCGGCAAATTGCATGGCCAAATAGGGCAAATACGTATGCGGCCCGTTTCGACTTGCATTTCTAAGCTTTCCAATGAATTCGCACATTTCACCAACGAGGACTTCATTGATTGCATTTTTGAAGTCTTCCCTGGCCGGCGATTCAGCCGCTTTTCTGAGGGTCGAAAAAAAACCATCAGGATCATACAGACTGAGCGGGGAAAAGAAGGGTCCATGGGTCAAAGGCCATTGACCTTCTACTGTAGAAGCGTTTTTTAACAGCACATCCGCACTCAAGACATTAACTTCAGCTTTCCACGGTCCTGTCGACCATTCATAGCTGTAGTCCACTGGTTCACTTGACTCCTTCAGCACGCAAAACATCTCAATATCCGAAAAAGGGCCGTCTGTCCCTCGGGAAACCGAGCCGTAGACCCCGATCGCTGCGATTTTTTCTCCGAAAACCTCATGCAGTCTCGCAGCAATTTCCTCGCAGATTTGAAGTCTTTCCCTTCTCGAAATGGCAACAGGTCCATTCATGTTCATTTCCGTGCATCTCCCTTTGTTTTGTGATGGGTTGATACGAGCACATGAATGGAGGGCCACGGTCTTAACGGGGGACTTTCTTTGGGTGCATGCGTATTCCTCCTATGCGTTTCCTTTTGGGAATTGTACCCAATCAGAGCTCTTTTGGCAAGGAGAGCGCTCATCACAACAAAACAGAACTCTTGCATCTCAGGATTACGGCTGGGATGAGGCTCATTTATCGGCAGGCAATCATTCCCTCATCTTCCCAGATTAAAGAAATCCGTTACGCCAATATTAAAGGTGTATAACTGCTTATTTAAGGGAAAAGCGGGGGAATCAACAACATGATCAAACATTTTTTCATCACCGTAGGGGTAATCATCTGTCTGTTTGCAATGCCAGTAACCGGTCATGCACAGGTAATTCATGAAGTGCGATATGGAGATAGCTTGACCAAGATCAGTCAGCAATACAAAGTGGCTGCGAGAGAGATTACCAGGCTAAACGGATTGGCGAGAAATGCCCGTCTTGTGCTTGGACAGGCGCTTTTGCTTCCGGGATCGACTTATATTGTTCAACCCGGCGATAGCCTCTGGGAGATTGCCAAGCGTCATTCCCTTACCGAAGAAGTGTTAATGAAAAGCAATCATTTGAAAAATGCGGTTCTTGTCCCGGGACAGAAATTACAAATCCCTCGTCCGCCAAAAACAACGCTATGGACAGGGCCGTTTCTTATACCGAAAAATAAAAACTTCAACGAATGGATTCTAAACTATTATCAAAAAACGATTTCAAGTGTGTTCATTTTTGAGTATCGGCCGGACTATGAAGGGAATTTGCAAGCTGAACCAAACGTTCAGCAGGACAATCATGCGAAACTGGCATGGAAGAAAAACAAGCCGCCTTATGCAACAATTACGAACATCAGTCCAAAGGGCTTCGATCCGGATCTTACTCATCGATTGATGAGTACAGACAAGCTGCGTAAAAAATTGATCAACAACATCCACTCTCTTTTACACTACAATCATTACAAAGGGGTTATCATCGATTTTGAACGAGTGTATCCAAAAGATCGTCGCTACCTGAATAAATTTATAAAGGAATTGGCCAATAAACTTCACCCTTCGAATATGGAAGTTCTCATCGCCGTCCCGCCTTTGGAGGGAGACAAAAATCCTTCCTATGCAGCGGCATACGATTATAAAACACTTGGCAAATACGTCGATAAAATCTTCCTGATGACCTATGATTGGCATTGGCCCGGAGGCCCGTCCGGCCCGATTGCGCCAATAAACAGGGTACGGGCAACTTTGGATTATGCCGTATCCGTCGTCCCGCGTTCCAAATTGATGCTTGGTGTGCCCAATTATGCATATGACTGGACGATATCGGGAGACACGAAAAAAGGGACGGCTTATTCCGTACAGCGAGCCATCGAAATCTATATGACCAAAGAAAGCCAGATTCATTACGACGAAGCAGCTTCTTCGCCATGGTTCCGTTATGTAGATGAGCAGGGTGCGCTCCACGAGGTATGGTTCGAGGATCCCCGCAGTCTCCTGGCAAAATACCGTTTGATTAAAGAATACAAATTAACAGGGGGAGGGTGCTGGCACCTCGGCCTCTCGATCCCGCAAACAGAAGAACTCTTGCTTGAAGAATTCCACATCGCTAATCAGACTTGAAAACTGCCGCATGGAAAAATGGCTATCAGGGGTTGCTCTTGCAATTGAGACCATCCACGATAGCCACTTTTGCTTACTTGCAAATCGGTTTTGGCTCTGGAACCGGTTGAATCTTCGTTTGAAAGCAATTGACTGGGCCATAAGCACTTTTTAGGCCCACAACCTGCTGACAGAACAAAGATTTTCACACAGGTAAAAGTGGATGTAAGATTTGACAAGCAGCCTAATTCGGTTTAAAATAATCTCAAATTAAAAATATATAAAATCAAGATATTTCTCGCTTAGGAAAGAAAACCTGGTTCTTTTCCAAACATGGGCCGATCTTTATAAGCCCAATCATTTTTTAAACAATTATCTCAAAATCGAGATATATGGATGAATGGTGTGAGAAATACTGGTGATGAATTCATCTGAAAGGAGTTTTACCAATGGGCAAACAAACAACAGCAGGTATTCACCATATCACTGCAATCGTGGGAAACCCGCAAGAAAACGTGGATTTTTACGCAGGTATTCTGGGCTTGCGCTTAGTCAAAAAGACGGTAAATTTTGATGATCCCGGAACCTATCATTTGTATTTTGGAAACAAGGGAGGTCATCCGGGAACCATTATGACGTTCTTTCCCTGGCCGGAAGCCTACCCGGGACAGATCGGCACCGGTCAAGTCGGCGTGACGACCTTCGTTGTTCCCGAGAACGCCTTGGATTTCTGGGAAAAACGGCTCTCTGCCTTTCATATTGCTGTCAAAAGAGAACAGCGATTCGGTGAGGATTACCTTCAGTTTACGGATCCTCATGGTCTTTTGCTGGAGATTGTCGCTCGCAAAGAAGGCCCCGAAAGCCAGTGGGAATTCAATGGCATCCGGAAGCAAGAAGCGATCAAGGGGTTTGGGGGCGCGATCCTGTACAGTGCAGCTCCTCAGCAAACCGCGGATTTGCTTGAGCGGGTCATGGGCCTGGAGAAAGTCGGCGAGGAAGGGGATTACGCAAGATTTCGGGCCAAAGGCGATCTTGGCAATGTCATCGATATCAAACTGACAGACATTCCCCAAGGCCAGATGGGGGTAGGTACCGTTCACCACATTGCCTGGCGGGCCAAGGATTTCGAGGAGCATCAAGAATGGCAAAAACATGTAGCGAAGCACGGTTTTTCCCCTACCAAAATTGTGGATCGCCAATATTTCAACGCGATCTATTTCCGTGAAACAGGGGGCTTGCTGTTCGAAATCGCGACGGACCCGCCTGGCTTTGATCGCGACGAGCCGGCCGACATCATGGGAGCACAGCTCATGCTGCCTGAATGGCTCGAGCCAAAACGGGGCATCATCGAAGATCTTCTCATGCCGATTGCCGTGCGGGAAGTGAAGGAGGAACAAGCATGAAGCATATTTTTCAAGAGGGAAAAGATGCAAGCAAGCCGACGCTGCTTTTGTTGCACGGCACAGGAGGCGATGAGACGGACTTATTGCCGGTAGCCGGAATGATTGACGATACCGCCTCGATTTTGGGGGTGCGGGGAAATGTAATGGAGAATGGGATGCCGCGATTTTTTCGAAGAATCGCTGAAGGGATTTTCGATGAACAGGACCTTGTTTTCCGGACGAAGGAGCTGTACGATTTTCTCGATGAAGCTGCGCGCAACTACGGTTTCGACCGCGACCATGTGATTGCCGTGGGGTATTCCAACGGGGCAAACATCGCGGGCAGTCTTCTTTATCACTACGCAGCTGCATTAAAGGGCGCCATTTTATTTCATCCCATGGTTCCTCGGCGCGGAATCGAGTTGCCCGATTTGTCGGGTACTCCGGTCTTTATCGGAGCAGGTACAAACGACCCGATTTGCAAACCGGAAGAGACGAAGGAATTGGCCGAAAGCTTGGAACTCGCTGGTGCCGTTGTCGAGATTCATTGGGAAAGCTTTGGCCACCGCTTGACCCAATCCGAGGTCGAGAAGGCGGCTTTATGGTACACGCAGATGAAATAAACGATGATTGAAAAGGTACACAATCGAAAGCGATCCTAAACCGAACGATAGACAAGGCGGCCATTTTTGGCTGCCTTTTTGTGCAGGACAGCATCTTCCGCGTGTGTAGTGGGAGCGATTATCGGCTGTGTAAGAACCAAATCGCTTTACGCTCTGTCATGGACAAGTAATATGCATCTTTGCTAGCCTTTCAACTGTTTAACCAGGTCAGAAATTTTTTTGTTTTTCAGGGCCTGCTCCATTTGCCGCTCGGCGTCAATTACCACCTGCTGAATCAGGCACTCGCTGCCATGATTAAAGCTGCATTCAAATAGAGAAGATGTTCCTTCGATCGCATGGATAACATCCAGAAAGGAAATCTCGTCTCGGTTGCGTTTGAGTCGGTATCCGCCATTCGCGCCTGATACGGAGGTGATAAGCCCTGCTTTAACCAGTTTGGTCAGCATTTTTGAAAGATAGGTCTGGGAAACACCCAGTTTCTCGGCTAGAATCTGAACACTCACAGGTTTGTCTGGCGTTTCAGCCATGAGATATAACATCGCATGGAGAGCGTAGTCGGTTGCTTGTGAAAATTTCATAAGACACCTCTTATAATGGACTTCACTTATCTATGATAGAGTTTATTTGGGCATAAAGCAAGCCAAGAAGCACTTGTCCATTTACAAGACAGAAGACTATTTTCCTATCGAAGAAATGTACCATTTTGCAACCGCAAAGATCCGTGAAATTGATGAGAACATTGAACGTTTGAACAAGTTTAAAGCCATATTGGAGCTGGTGGAACATAAAACTTATTCTGGTACGACACCATCCAAAAACGAGTGTCCGATCATCAAAACACTTACGAGGACTTTGATCACGACCGTTTAACCGCGATCGTCCACCGACGGCCGATTGAGTATGCCTATTATCTTGCAATGTCTCGAAAAAGCAACAAGACCGAGATAGGGTAGGGCCAGAAAAACTCGAAATGACAAAGGGAAAGCGTTTATGACATAAAAAAGTCGGTTGTCACCAGGCTAAGGGTGCAACCGGCTTTCTTATATGTCAAAAGGAAAGAAGAAGAATGTATCGAATAACAGAGGATGACTAAGCGAGCAAAGACGAGCGGATTCCCGAGGGGAACAGCAGTGCATTCTGATCTGGTTTCGGCATCGGATGGACAAGCTCCGTTTTGATGAAAAGTGGGTGTTTCAGTTAAGGAGAACAAGGTTTTCAACCGGGAAGAATTGAAGAATTAGAGAGCATTTTATTGGATTGAAAATACAAAAAGAGCCAGCAATTCCAGTATAGTGACCCTCAAACAGGTACAACGGCAGGAGATCCTATTATTTCGATGTTGATTAGGGGATGAAAGAAATGGAGGTACAATTTAAACCAGGCTATGGACTACTAGCGCATAACGAATCGATCGATGGAATTGCTGATATTTTAAAATGCTTTCTTCGCGAAGACGAACAATTATTGTTTTCCTTCTATGAAAGAAATATTGATTTCATTCATGAGTCTGATAAGGATTTTATTCTTAAAAGGCAAATATTTACCAATTCCAATTGGGCATTGCCTTGGGAAGAATCTATTCCCCATTGGGATGGTCCAAATAACACTCCCCCAAAATTAATATGGTTTTACGCCAATGAGAAACAAGACATAAAAAAAGCCATTGGAATCGATTTTCTCTTTCGATGTGTAACACTGAAAAAGGGGAATCGTTTTGAACAATATTCCAACGTTCTCTTTCAAGAAGAATATTATGTAACTGTTGATGAGACAGAGGAGTACGATCATTGTATTGGTTTCACTGAAAAAAAGGACGACTTTCTAACCAAAACATTGCCAATACTAAGAAGCAATATTTCTGCAAAAATTGATGTACTACACTCTTAAATCATTGACCTTGAGGGGAATTCCGATTAACGTAATTTAGCGAAGCCGCTTGATTCAATCAAACAGCTTTATATTTGGACCATAATCTAGGAGGATCCCTATGATCCCTTACGAAATTGTTTTTGATGATAAAGCGGATAAGCTGCGAATCCGCTTGCCTGATCACTTATTGTTGGTAGAAGAATTTTTAGAGATCGAGATTCTATCGGACCTCGCGAAGGACGTAATCTTAGACAGGATACAACGAGTGGTATCTGGGAAAGAGGAAGTATCAGATGGTACTGGAAATTTATACAGCTCCGAAATAAGAAAAGATGATACCCGAATCTATAATTCATACGTTGAGGCGCAACTGGAAGCGGGTATTGACACTGGTGAGGAGTTAGAGTCGTTCATAGAGACTAAACATTTTGCCGAACTGCTTACGATTTGGATGGACGCCCTAAACGAGCATAGAAAAAATCGCAACTCAAAGAAGTGATTTTATAAGAGCAAGAAGAGCGTCGACCCGGAACTATGTAGAGTGGGAAATCAGAATGTAGATCGAATAGCAAACACCGAGTAACCGAGTAGATGAATTAATACAGATATTATACTTAATAGTCTGAAAGTACTGTTCTTATGAAAATTCAACCATAAAATATAGGGGTTTTTAATAATTTATATTCAGTTCATGAAATTGATATTTCATGAACTGAAAGCGAATGAAAACAAAAATGATAAACTTCCTCTCTATCGGGGGACGAACTTTAAGGATTCGATGCAGCCCCTTTGATCTAGTGGAATTAAGATTGAATTGCGGCTCGATAGAGAGGGCAGAATTACGACAGACAGCTACCGGTTTTACAAACCATAAGGGCAGGAGGTTTTTCAATGATACCCTATGAAATTTATTATGATGAAAGAACTGGTAAATTAAGAATTGCTCTACCCGAAGGATTATCATTGGTAGAAGAATACCTAGAAAGTGAGGTCATCACTGAATTAAATAAGAGAATGATTTTTGATAGAATTGCAAGAGTCAGTTCTGGCGAAGAAGAAGTATCGGATGGTACTGGAAATTTGTTCAGTTCAGAAATTCGCAAAGATTATACTCGGATATACATCTCATATGTAGAAGAACAATTAAAAGCCGGAATAGATACGGGTGAGGAATTTGAGTCAACCATCGAAACAAAGTACTTTGCCGAATTAGTTTCAATTTGGGTAAGGGCACGAGAAGAGTATAGACAGCGGCGTGATTCAAGGAAATAATTCCGAACGAACGGGGTCTGTCAACAATTTTGAGTTTTTTGGGTAGACACTTTATTGTCCCGCAGATCGATTAGATTTTTCCTTGCTGCCATTCCCTTGATCTAACTGATGGTACTTAATATGATTATCTACTTAAGAGAATCATCTACCTGGCATAATCGTTGATAATTGGTCGTCCTACGCATAAAAAACAGTCTCCTCCCAAAGCCCAGGACTGACTCCCAAAGTTAAACGTGTAATTACTTTCTGGACCATGGTATTGCTACTTCTTGCTACTCCTTATTTTACATTATCGATACGGACCATTTTGTCATTCTGGTGATATGCAGTTAGGTACAAAAGCTTTAACATACCAATGGAGTAATATTTCCTTCAACAGACATCTGAACCAAGATCCAATAGGTATATTCAGCTTCGTTTTTATCGGTTTACATAATATATATTATCGGACTCAAAATATTTATGCGAATATACGGCCCTACCGGATAGTCATAACATCAAAATGTATCATTTATTCGTTATAAAGAGTGATCGTTATAAAAACTACTCAAACAGCACACGGTCAAAACTAAATGAGAAAAACACGTGCAATGTCCGTAGCGGCCATGAAGTTCCTTTATCAAATCGAATCTACATGAGACCCGGATTTAACCGATGGCTTTCAGTTTCATACTTGGTTCCATGCTTTAAGGCCACCAATCAGTCCGTAAAAAGCTCTCACTAAAACACAACCGCAGCCATATTCCGGATGATTTTCCTGATCATCTCCCGAGTACCGATTGCATTCAGACGAAAGATCTCATCGTATTATTAAAATAGACATCTTGGAAGTCAGCATTTCCTATAGGCAACAATAAAATCAAAAAATTCGAAAAACAGTATTTACATTTTCTGTAATTTCACTTATACTAAACTTAAAGATAACTAAATTGAATTATTCGGAGGCACATCAGATGAAACTGTTGACCAATCAACCCCAACCAACGGCTGCTCCGGCGCAACGGACATATGAAGATACCTTAAACAACCTGGCGAAGTATCTCCAGCAAAATACAAAAAAATAACCGCTCAAAGAGTGCCCGACCGCTGGCACTCTGTTTCTCCCTGTTCCCCTTCCCTGCCTCCTAAAACCCAACGGTCTAAA
>k87-23201_pt1 | contig 20437 bp, 20 predicted proteins | sample MGYA00084031_6733416 | MGnify analysis MGYA00084031
GCGGTGCTGGCCCCCTCCCTCACCGCCTGCGTCCTGGCCGGCGTGCGCGGCGGACGCCGGGAGCTGCGCCGCCTCCTCGGCATGGCCCTACGCCTGCGGTTCCGCGCCCGCTGGTACCTGCTGGTCCTGACCGTGCCGTTCGCCGTCCCGCTGGCCGCCGTCGCCCTGGACGCGCTCCTGTCGGGGACGGCTCCGGCGGCATGGCTGGTCGCGCCGACCGCGCAGACCCTCGCCACCTTCTGGATCGCGGCGATCGGCGAGGACCTCGGCTGGCGCGGCTACGCCCTGTCCCGGGCGCTCGACCGGTGGGGCCCCGTCACGGCGAGCCTCATCCACGGCCCGGTGTGGGCCCTGTGGCACCTGCCGATGTTCTTCATCCCCGGAACCGCCCAAGCCGACCAGACGTTTGCGATGTTCGCCGTCCAGGTCACCGGAGCGACCATGATCTTCACGCGGATCTTCATCGGGACCGGAGGAAGCGTGGCCGCCATGATGCTGATGCACGCCACCGCCAATCTGGCCTTCAACACGGTCCCGGTCTTCGCCACCGAGGGCGGCGACGCCTCACGTGCCCTGCTCGTCTCCCTGCTGTACCTCGCGGCGGGCATCGCGGCGCTGGCCACCCCGCCCCGCCGTTCCGCTCAGACCGAGGCGGCGCCCGCCGCGGCCGTGGGCGCGGGCCGCCCCTGACCTCACCCGGGCGCACCGGCGCCCGCGACGGCCACGACGTCCGGCGGGCGCCGCCCGATGCGGGTGACAGGCGCCGCACGCCGGTCACCCGCCGCCCTCAAGTGTTCAGCACCGCCTGGAGGAAGTCCCGGGTGCGCTGCTGCGTCGGCTCGTTGAAGATCTGCTCCGGCGGCCCCTCCTCGATGATCCGCCCCTTGTCGAACATGAGGACCCGGTGGGAGATGTCCCTGGCGAACTGCATCTCGTGGGTGACGCACAGCAACGTCAGGTTGCTCGAACGCGCGATGTCCCGCAGCAGGTTCTGCACGCCGGCGACGAGCTCGGGGTCGAGCGCGGAGGTGACCTCGTCGAGCAGCAGCACCTCAGGGTCCATCGCCAGCGCCCGCGCGATGGCGACCCGCTGCTGCTGCCCGCCGGACAGCCGCGACGGGTGCTCCAGCGCCTTGTCGGCCAGCCCCACCATCTCCAGCAACTCGCGGGCTCTCTCCTCGGCCTGCTCGCGCGGAACGCCGAGCGCCCGCACCGGCGCCTCGGTGATGTTGCGCAGCACGTTCATGTTCGGGAACAGGTTGAACTGCTGGAACACCATGCCGATCTTCTTGCGGATCCGGCGCAGATGCCGCTCGTCCGCGGGCACGAGCCGGTCGCCCCGCCGCATGTGGGAAAGGCACTGGCCGTCGACGTAGATGGTGCCGGAGGTGACCCGTTCCAGGGTCATCAGCAGGCGCAGGATCGTGGTCTTCCCGGACCCGCTCGGACCGATCAAGGTGACGTGCTCGCCGGGCTTGACGTGGAAGTCCAGCTCGCGCAGGACCGTCACGTCACCGAACCGTTTGACGACCTTGTCGAAACGGATCATCCACTGCTTGTCGGCTTCGGCCTGGGAGCCGTCGCCCGGCCGGGTTTCAGGTATGGGTATCAAGGCGGCGCTCCATACGACGGATGAGAATCGACGCCGGGATCGCGACGAGGAGGAAGAACAGGCCTGCGATGGTCATCGGCTCCAGGTAGCGGAAGCGCTCCGAACCGATCTCGCGGGCGAGCCCGACGACGTCGACAACGGTGATCACCGAAAGCTGGGGCGACTCCTTGAAGATCGCCACGAGGTAGTTGCCCAGGGCGGGCAGTGATCGGCGCACGGCCTGCGGGAGGATGATGCTGATCCACGTCCAGCTACGGGGCATGTTGAGGGCGACCGCCGCCTCCCACTGCCCCTTCGGCACCCCATCGATGCCCGCCCGGTACACCTCCGAGGTGTAGGAGGCGTAGTGCACGCCGAGCCCGACGATCCCCGTCGTCAACGCGGTCATCATGACGCCGAAGTCGGGCAGCACGTAGTAGAGGACGAACAGCTGCACCAGCAGCGGCGTACTGCGGATGAACTCGGTGAGCGCACCCACCGGGCGGCTGATGTACGGCCTGCGCGAACGGCGCAGCAGCGCCACGAACAGCCCCAGGACGAAGGCGAGCAGCGCACCGCCGAGCGTCGCCTGGACGGTGACGAGCAGTCCCCGGGTGAGCAGTTCGGGGAGGATCTGCAGGGTCCAGTCCCAGTCCCAGCTCATCGGGCCGCCCCCACCGTCGGCACGGCCCTGCGCCGGGAAGAGGTCTCCCGGGGCCCGGCCCGGCCCACCATCCGGCCCGCCCGCCTCTCGACGAACCTCATCAGCAATGTGATCAGGTACGAGAACAGGAAGTAGATCACCAGCATGAGCGCGAAGACGATCATCTGATCGCTGCCGGAGTTGACCAGCAGCCGACCCTGGTAGGCCAGGTCGGCCACTGTGATGGCCGACAGCAGCGACGTCGCCTTGAGCAGCTCGATGAGGAGGTTGTTCATCGGGGGGACCATCTCGACGAACGCCTGCGGCAGGATGACGTAGCGCATCCGCTGATACGGCGAGAAGTTGAGCGCCACGGCCGCCTCACGCTGGCCGGGAGGAACGGCCTGCACCGCGCCGCGCACCACCTCCGACCCGTAGGCGCCGAGGTTGAGGCCGAGCGCCAGGATGCCCGCGAAGAGCTTGTCCAACTGGTAGCCCGTGAGGATGGGCATCGCGTAGAAGAGCCAGAACAGCTGCACCAGGATCGAGGTGCCGCGGAAGAACTCCATGTAGACGCGGGCGACGGCCCGCACGCTCCTGCGGCTCGCCGTCGCCATCAGCCCCACCGGCAGGGCTATGGCGATGGCGAGCAGGGAGCCGCCGACGGTGCTCTGCAGCGTGACCACGGCTCCCTCGCAGAGGAAGGGCATCGTCTCGCCGAGGACACCGGGGAGTTCCGCGCTGCACGGGTTGACGATCGTCATGTTCGCGTCAGGTGGTCGCGCAGAGCTGCTGTGCGGTGAGTTCCGCGGCCTTGTCGACCTCCGTCTTGGTGAACCCGAACTTCTCGATGATCGGCAGCACGCCGTCCGCTTCCTGCAGCTTCTTCAGCTCGGCGTTGAACGCGGCCAGAAGTCCGGTGTCCTCCTTGCGGAAGCCGTACCCGCCGGCGCCGACCTGCTCCTTGCCGTCGATGACCGGCACGAACGATTCGGTCACCTCCAGCGGCTCGTCCGCGTACTGCTGCTGGAGCGTCCAGCGCAGCGAGACCGCGGTCAGCGCGACGGCGTCCACCCGCCCGGCCAGCATGCCCTTGAAGGCCGCATCCTGGTTGGGGAAGACCTTGATCTGGTCACTCGGGACGCCGCTGTTCTCCGCATAGCCCTTCTCGACCGCGCCTTCGAGTACGCCGACCTTGGCGTCGCTCTCCGCGATGTCCTCGAACCTCGTGATCCCCTTGGGGTTGCCCTTGGCCACCAGGAACGCGTTGGCGGCGGCGTAGTCGGGGTTGGAGAAGGCGATCTGCGAGCACCGCTCGGGAGTGATGAACATGCCGGCGGCGATGAAGTCGTACTGCTTGGACAGCAGCCCGGGGATCAGGGAGCCGAAGGAGTCCACGATCTGCGCATCCAGCTGATCCACACCGAGGGCCTTGAAGATCACCCGAGCCACCTCGGGGGCCTCGCCGGTCAGCTCGCCGTTCTTGTCGCGGTAGCCGTACGGCTGCTCGTTGGCGATACCGACCTTGATCTTTCCGGCTTCCCTGAAACGGGCGAGCGGGTCGGCATCCTGTGTGGCACCGATATCGCCGTCATCGACCCGGCTGCATCCGGCGATCAGTGCGGGACCGCCGATGAGTGCCGCCGTGGCCAGCCCGGAATTCCGGAAGAAGTCCCGACGCGTCCAACGGTGGGCCGTCACGCTCAACTCCCGTCCATGCCTGTTGTTCTTACGTCTGTTCCGGTCGGGATCCGCTGAGACGGTGTCCCGCCGTCCGGCCCTTCGTGCGGATGAGGAAGGTCCGGAGGGCCATGACCCCACGTCGTGCTCTATCGCCCCGGCTTCACCTCCGAGACGTACGCGCCAGCGCACACGACAGGGGCGTCACGCCCCCCATCGAGCCGACGGTGTGTTCCACAGCCATGGATTTCGAACTTAACGAACCGAGTTCACGCCCCTTCTCGGTCGGCTTCCGGCCCGGATGTTTAAAGGCGGGGGGTAACCGGGTAGGGCAGTGCGTTTGCCTGCTTACGGAGACGCCCGGCGGCGTGCGCAATCCGTGACGGCCGGTCGAATCCCCCACTGAGCAGTGAGGACGCCTTCGTCCCCGCGGTCTCGCGATCTCCGCCGGAGGGGGTTTCCAAACGGTCACAGGAGCATCTCGGCCGAGACACGACCGGCTTGCCCTGAAAAGAATTTACGTGATTCGAGCCACGGGATATTGATGTCAACCTGTGACCTGGACGGCACGGATCGCCCGTCGCAGCCGGGCTGCGCCGCCCGCAGGCGACGCCCGGCCGTCACCGGTTCCGGTCCGGCAGCCCGGAAACGGCCGGTTCCCGCGCGTGGAACGCGGAGTCGGATCCACCGCTCCGCGTAATCGGCTGCGCCGGGAAACCCGACGGCATACCGGGGTCTTCGCTCTTCCGGTCGAGCGGCGGCGCGCCCGGAAACGGCGCATGGAGACGGCCGGTCCGACGGGTTCCGATGAACGACTCGGCGCCCCTTTCCGGGGACACCGAGAAAAGCGACGCCGTCCGCTCCGGGTTACTCGGAGGCTGAAATGCGGTCCGATTCGCCGCGCAGGACGCAGAACTCGTTGCCCTCGGGGTCGGCGAGGACGACCCAGCCCGCGCCGTCGGGTTTCCGGTGATCGGCGACGAGGGTGGCGCCGAGGCCGAGCAGGCGTTCCACCTCCTCCTCACGCGAGGTCTTCGGGCGCAGGCACAGGTGGATCCGATTCTTGACCGTCTTCTTCTCCGGCACCTGGTTGAAGTGCAGCACCGGGCCGTCCGGCAGCATCACCTGCGCCTCAGGGTCGCCCGGCCTGTCCTCCGGGTTCAGGGGACAGCCGGTCACCTCGCTCCAGAATCCGGCCAACCCGTAAGCATCCGCGCAGTCGATCGCCACGTTCTGCACCACCGAGACCATGCGGAGAATCGTGCCTGAGCGCCGTCCGGCACGCCACCGTATTTCGAGCGCTCCACGCGACGTCCGCGCCTTCGCCTCGGCACCCGATACGTCGGCGTTGCAAGGCCGTGAGACGTCCACGGTCGTCCGGCCGGTGACGCGGCCGTGGAGACTTCGCTGACACGCCCTCCGAGGCCTGCGCCCGAGACGGGATAAGGCGCATACCGGGGCCGCGCCGCCGGTCACGCGGAATCCCCTCAGCCACTCCATTCCCCCTGAATCTTATTCATCAGCATTCGATCAATAACACGACGCACAACATCGCATGGCAGCCCGCGTAATACATTGGTGCCGTGCCCAGAGACGACTCCCCAGACGGGGCTTTAAGGAGAGTCGGACCGGTTTGCCACAAGATATATAAAGCCCTTCTCGAGGGCATCAAGACGGCGGTCTGCTTACATGAAATCGCAGGATGGGACCACCGCGTCGACAAACACCTGTATCACCACATGATCCGCCGAAGAGCGATCGAGTCCCTGAACTCGCTGCAACCCGACGACGAGCCGCAGCACCACGACGGCGATGACGAGTGGCTGCCGATGAGCGGGTTGATCTTAGAGGAACCCGAAGACGTCATCCGCGTCTGGCACATCAACAGAGCCGACATCCCCCGCCCGTCCACCCCCAAAAAGCGAGATTTCATCCATCAGCCGGCCGTCAGCAGTCGCCAGGAAGAACTCTTCGATGCAACCGAATTCCTGCCGGCGGCGCACCGCGACCGGAAGAATCACCTGATCCTTCACTGGACCGTCCGGGAACACTCCATAACCCGCTTCGACCTGGTCCGCCCCATCGGCACATCCGAGAATCAGGTGAACATCGATTGGCGCGTGTCCCTGCTCCCCCAGTACACGGGGTAGGCGCCGTTCGAGCCTGAAAGGGGTCGTCTCCTCTTTCGCGGGCGTCGGGAGACGCCGGTTTCCGGCGGTCCGCCGTCGGTATCCGTCCGCTTCGGACGTGCGATGCGCGGCTACGCGGTCACCGACTGACACATCCCGATCTTCGTGATCGTCAGCTCGAACGATCGATCAGCGACTCCACGCCGTCGAGGATGCACCGCAGGCCGAAGTCGAGCGCCTGGTCCCTGCCCGCCGGGTCGGCCAGGGCCGCGGCCAGCGCGGGGAAGCGGTCTTCCCGGCCCGCCAGCAGTGCCCCCATGACCTCGCCCATCGCCTGTTCGGGTGCGTCGGCGGGTATGGCCGCGACCTGTTGCGCGATCATCCGCACGTGTCCGGCGATGGTGGCGGCCACGTCGAGGATCTGCGAGCCGGTCAATCCGGTGCCGGTCAGCGCGGCGGCGGCCTGCTCCAGCCAGCCGAGTTCGTTGGGCCCGATCGCCCGCGCCCCGACGGTGGCCTCCAGCGCCCACGGATGCGCCTGGAACCGGTCGCACAGCCGCCGGGCCCACACCTCGAGCTTCGGCCGCCAGCCGTCGGCCACCTCCGCCAGCGGCGGCGGTCCGCCGATCGCGAGATCGGTCATCAGCGCGACCAGCTCCACCTTGCCCGGCACATAGCGGTACAGGGCCATCTTCGTGACGCCCAGTCGCTCGGCGAGCCGTTGCATCGTCACGGCGGCGAGGCCTTCGGCGTCGGCGATCTCGATGCCGGCGGCGGCGATCGCATCCAGGGTCAGCGCCGGTTTCGGCCCGCGCTTCGACACGGGCCGCTCTCCCCACAGCAACGTGATCGCCGTATCGGCCGCCATCGACGCTCCCTTGCACGCGCACTTAACTGTTTCTATCGTATACTGTGTCCTATAGACACAGTTATCTGTCGTGAGGTGGAGATGTGACCACTGCCGCACTGCGCGGCCTACGCGTCCTGATCTCCGGCGCCGGCATCGCAGGCCCCGCCCTGGCGTACTGGCTGTCCCGGTACGGAGCCGCCGTCACCGTCGTCGAGATCGCGCCCGCGCTGCGCACCTCCGGCTTCGCGGTCGACTTCCGCGGTCCCACCCATCTGGGCGTGCTGTCGAAGATGGGCGTTCTAGCGGAACTGCGCGCACTACAGACCCACGGCGGCGCGATGCGCTGGGTGGACGAGCACGGTCGCCGGATCTTCGAGCTACCCGCCGAGTTCGCCGGAGGAGACATCGAGGTACTCCGCCGCGACCTGTCCCGTGTGCTCTACGAGCGCAGCGCCGAGCACACGCGCTACCTGTTCGGCGACGTGATCACCGACGCGGCCCAGACCGCCGACGGCATCCGGGTGGAGTTCGGCCGCCATGGCTCGTGCACGTTCGACATCGTGATCGGTGCCGACGGACTGCACTCCGGCGTGCGCCGCATCGTGTTCGGGCCTGAGCAGCGCTATGTGCGCCACCTCGGCTACTACGTAGCCGGTTGGCGACTGCCCAACTCCCTGGGGGTGGATACCACGCCCCGGATGTACAACGTGCCCGGGCGGATGATCAGCGTCTCCGCCGACCAGCACGACCCGGACTGGGCCGACGTCTTCGCGATGTTCGCCTCACCGCGGCTGGACTACGGCTGGCATGACCTTGAACGGCAGAAGACGCTCATCGCCGATGCGTTCACCGGTCTCCGCTGGCATGTGCCACGCCTGCTGACCGGCCTGCGCGACGCTCCCGAGGTGTACTTCGACGCGATCAGCCGGGTTCGCGTCCCCGCATGGTCGTCCGGCCGGGTAGCCCTGCTCGGCGACGCCGCCTGGGGGCTGACGCTCGGCGGAATGGGCGTGGGCACCGCCATCGTCGGTGCCTACGTACTGGCCGGCGAGCTCGCCGCCGCCGACGGCGATCACCGCACCGGCTTCGCCGCTTACGAGAAGCGGATGCGTCCCTACGCCGCCCGCTGGCAGCGCGGCGCCAACCCCGGCGCGTTCCTCGCCCCGGCCAGCGCCTTCGGCCTGTGGTTCCGGAACACCCTGTTCAGGACCCGCCTGGCCCGGAGCCTGCTGGTAGGCAGCGCCACGTCCGTGGCGGCAGACATCACCCTGCCCGAGTACCCGCCCGCGCCGGCGTGATGATCCCGGCTTCCGAACCTCCGCGGTAGCGGAGGGTCCACCTCGCTCATCGATTCGCCAGCGGGCCCGAACCGATCGACCTCCCATCGCCCACGGCCGTCCCACCCCGACAGGGACCGGCCTGCCACGGTGGATACCCCCTTGCGGGACGCTCGGCTCCGAGACGATCGCGAACCGGGTCCGATCCGGAGGTCCGCTGCAGGACACCGCCGCATCGCCCCTCGGCGGGGTCCCTGAACCGGGACCTCACCGTGAAGTCCTCGACGCCCCGGCGGGGCGGCGGTGCGGTACATGTGTGGCGTCCGGTGGGCGGCCCTCGCGGGCGGGGCCGTCCCGGTCGGCCTCAGCGTACGGTCCCCGCGCAAACGGGGGCCGTACGGCGCCGCCGTCTTGCCCGTCTCGCACCCCGGCCCGGCGAGCCTGCCTTCTCGGGTTCGCCGGGCCTTCGTGCAGGGGTGGCCGAGCGCGTCGCCCGACGGGTTCCATCGCGCCCGGCGCTCGGCATCCGGCTCGGTCGCCGCCCGGAACGGTGATCGGTCACCCGGCGGTAGCGGCGGCCAGGCGACGCTGGAGTTCCTCCGTCGGGACGTCCTCGATGTGCTTCAGGAACACCCACATGTGCCCGAAGGGGTCCTTGAGGATGACGGTGCGGTCCCCGTGGAACATGTCCTTCGGCGGCTGGAGGATCTCGGCGCCGGCGGTCTCCGCCCGCTCCGCCAGGCTGTCGACGTCCGGGACGAAGACGTGCAGCGTGACGGACGTGCCTCCGCCGAGCGCGGCCGGCGCGACGAAGGAGCCGGCCTCCGCCTCCTCCACGCTGGCGTCGCTCAGCATCAGGACCGACCGGCCGATGGTGATCTCGGCGTGCAGGATCTTGCCGCCCGGGGCGTCGACCCTGAAGTCCTCGCGGGCGCCGAACGCCCGTTGATAGAAGTCGATCGCTGCTGCGGCGTCGTCGACCATGATGTGCGGGACGACGGCGTAGCGGTAGCGGTCGGGGATCTCGGCGTGGGTTGCGTGCTCGGTCACGGCGAACCTCCTCGGAAGGGCACCGTCGGTCGGTCTCTGCGCTCTCGGGAGCAACCTAGAACCTCGACTTTGGTTCAGGTCAACCGTCGATGCGGCTTCCCTCTACGGCCGCGAAGATGCGACTCGCCGGTGGGACCGCTCATCCGCCGACCGGAACGTTCAGGCACGAGGGCTCGTACGCCGTGGCCCCGAAGCCGTCGAGCGCATCCGGCGAGCGCGACGGTTCCTTCCGGCCGAGGGAGACCACGCGGCCCGGGCATGATCGCCGGCCCGCGAAGCCGCGGAGGCGACCGCGCTCGGCGACGGCCGGGCCGTCGCGCGTCTGGCAGCGTCACCCGCTCACCGTCTCCTTGCCGGTGTCGCCGGTGGCGCAGCAGGTGGAGCCGGCCTCCTCGGTGAGGGTGCCGGCGTCGGCCTTGACCACGTAGACCTCCCAGGGCTCGTTCCCCGGACCTTGGACCCACACCTTGTCCTGAAGGGCGTAACAGCAGGTGGTGTCCTTCTCTTCGAAGGTGGCCAGGCCGGCCTCCTGCAATCGCTCGGTCGCGGCGGCGACCTGGGCGGTGTCCTCGACCTCGACGCCGAGGTGATCCATCCGCGTCGGTTCGCCCGACTCGCCCTCCAGCAGGACGAGCTTGAGCGGGGGCTCGGCGATGGCGAAGTTGGCGTAACCGGGCCGACGCTTGGCGGGTTCGACGCCGAACAGCTTCGAGTAGAACTCGATCGAGCCTTCGAGGTCGGGGACGCGCAGAGCGAGTTGCACACGGGACATGGATGTCCTCCTCAGATCGTGAAGCTCGTCGAAGCCATCCGGCTGATTCGACGATCTTCTAATCACCAGATATCCGGAGTTTGCCCCTCTGTATAGACATGTGTCAAATTAGAGACATGTCGAATCAATCGCTGCCGATCGTCGACGCAGGCGCGGACGGATCCGGCGCGGCGTGCTGCGCACCGCTGGCGTGCAAGCCGTTGTCGGAGAGCGAGGCCGCAGAGCTGGCCCCTCTGTTCAAGGCGATCGCCGACCCCGTACGGCTGCGCCTGCTGTCACTGATCGCCTGCCATGAGGGCGGCGAGGCCTGCGTGTGCGACCTGACGGCGGCTTTCGATCTGACCCCGCCGACGATCAGCCATCACCTCAAGGTCCTCAAGCAGGCCGGGTTGATCGACTCCGAGCGCCGGGGCACGTGGGTGTACTACTGGATCAAGCCCGAGGTTCTGGCCCGCATGTCGGCCCTGATCGGCCCGGCGTCGCGCGCCTTCGCCGGTACGGCGTGACCATGCGCGTGGGGCGGTGGGCGTTCACCGGGTTCTCCGGCATCGGCCCGCTCGTCGCGACCGTCCCGGCATCCGCCGGGCCGGTTCTCGGTTCTTCCACCACGGGCAATTCATCGTCTATCGTCGATGAACGATGAAAGAGAGGGCGAGACCGCTCGACCGGGCCACCGCCGCCAGGTACGCCGGTTGGTTCAAGGCTCTGGCCGACGCCACGCGTATCCAGATCCTGACCCTGCTCGCCCGTGCTCACACGCCGCTGGCGGTCAAGGAGATCGTGGAGGCCGTCGAGGTCGGGCAATCGACCGTCTCGGCCCACCTGAAGGTGCTGGCCGAGGTGGGGTTCGTCCTGGTCGAGCACCGTGGTACGGCAAGCCTGTACCGGATCAACGACGCCTGTGTGGAGTGCTTCCCCACCGCCGCCGACGTCGTCATGGGCCGCCCCGTTCCCGATCGCGCACCGCCCTGCTGAACGGAGAAGGCATGTCCGAGAACGTGGAAGCGGTCAGAGCGGATGTCGTCGCCCGCTACGACGAACTGGCCCAAGCCGCCCAGGCAGGTCGGCGGCTCATCGACTGCGGGCCGCAGGGGTACGCCGACGGCCGCTTCGGCGCGTCCTGCTACGACGACACCACCGGCCTGCCCGAAGGAGCCGTCCGGGCCAGCATGGGATGCGGCGACCCGGTCGCCGTGGCCGGCCTCCGGCCCGGCGAAACCGTCCTGGACCTGGGATCGGGCGGAGGCGTCGACGTTCTGCTCTCAGCCCGCAGGGTCGGCCCGACCGGCACGGTGTACGGGCTGGACGCCTCCCCCAAGATGATCGAACTGGCCGAGGCCAACGCCGCTGAGGCCGGAGCGGACGACGTCGAGTTCCTGCACGGCTGCATCGAGCACATCCCGCTCTCCGACGCCGGCGTGGACGTCGTCATCTCCAACTGCGTGATCAACCTGTCCGCCGACAAACCCCGCGTGCTCTCCGAGGCGTTCCGCGTGCTCAAGCCCGGCGGCAGGCTCGGCGTCTGCGACCTCATCGCCGAGGACGGACTCGACCCCGCCCAGCGCGCCGAGGCCGAACACCTCGTCGGCTGCCCGATCGGCACCCTCACGGAAGCCGAGTACCGCGCCCTGCTCGCACGGGCCGGGTTCACCACGTACACGATCACGCGCACCCACGCCGCGACCGGCGGCCTGCACTCGGCGATCATTCAGGCGGCCAGGCCCGACGCCCCGCCCGGGATCCTCATCCGCCCCATGCGGGAGACCGACGCCGAGCAGGTCCTCGCCGTCTACCAAGCCGGTCTCGACGGCGGGAACGCCAGCTTCGAGACCACGGCACCGACCTGGGAGGCGTTCGACGCCGCGAAGCTGCCGCTCCACCGGCACGTCGCCGTCGACGCCGTCAGCGGGCAGGTCGTCGGCTGGGTCGCCGTCAGCGCGGTCTCCAGCCGATGCGTCTACGCCGGAGTGGTCGAGCACTCCGTGTACGTCCACCCCGACCACGGCCGCCGCGGAGTCGGCCTGGCGCTCCTGAACGCCCTGATCCAGTCCACCGAGACCGAGGGCATCTGGACCATCCAGGCGGGCATCTTCCCCGAGAACACCGCCAGCCTGCGCCTGCACGAGAAGGCCGGTTTCCGCGTCGTGGGCACCCGCCACCGCATCGGCTGCCACCACGGCCGCTGGCGCGACGTCGTCTTCGTCGAACGCCGCAGCACCGTCACGGGCCTGTGACGTCGCCGGATTGCGCTCACCGGGATCGAGGCGACACGGGGCGCCGCGCCTCGCCCGCCGTCCGGGCGTAGGGCCCGGGAGCCGGTTCCGGACGGCGGCGGCTCAGGCCGCACGCCCGGCACAGCGACGCCCTCTGACCGGCTACCTGGACGAGGAACGTGAACGCCTCCGCGGTGGGCCGAGGCGGACAGGGTGATCATGGAGACGAGACGTGCGCACCGGAAGCCGAGCTTGATCGCGTTCCGGCATCTCGCGGGGCGCGGCGGGAATCGGGACGACTCGCGGATCAGGAAACGGAGAGACCCCGACCGGCATCTCTGCTGATCGGGGTCTCTCTCCTGGTGTGGCAGGTCCAGGGTTCGAACCTGGGTAGGCTGAGCCGACGGTTTTACAGACCGCTCCCTTTGGCCACTCGGGCAACCTGCCGTTGTCTCCCGCTGTCGCGGTGACACGTAGAAGGATAGCGGACTTCGCGGGTGTACGTGACATCGGTTTCGGCCCTAAGTAGATCGACACCGGTTGCGGCCGGGATGGATATGGTCGGAGGGAACGTAGGGAGGACACGCACACCGATGGCCGATTCGAGTTTCGACATCGTCAGCAAGATCGACCGGCAGGAGGTCGACAACGCGCTGAACCAGACGGTCAAGGAGGTCGGGCACCGGTTCGACTTCAAGGGCACCGGCGCTTCGATCAGCTGGTCGGGACAGAAGAGCATCGAGATCAAGGCCAACAGCGAGGAGCGGGTAAACGCCGTACTCGATGTCTTCAAGACGAAGCTGGTCAAGCGGGGCCTCTCGCTCAAGATCCTCGACGCCGGGGAGCCCAAGCTGTCGGGCAAGGAGTACCGCATGATGGTCGGCCTGAAGGAGGGCATCGACCAGGAGAACGCGAAGAAGATCTCCAAGATCGTGCGGGATGAGGGCCCGAAGGGCGTCAAGGCTCAGATCCAGGGTGACGAGCTGCGGATCAGCTCCAAGAAGAAGGACGACCTCCAGCAGGTCATCGCCCTCCTCAAGAGCAAGGACCTCGACATCGCCCTGCAGTTCGTCAACTACCGCTAGCGGCGACGCCGTACGGCTCTTTCCGCGTTCGGAGGAACGAGACAGGCGCATCCGAGGCGCGCGGTCCGCGTGCCGTCCGCGTGGGACGTCTTCCGCGCGCCTCGGATCACCTCGCGCCGTGGGCGGCATCGGTGACCCGGAGGGCGAAGGGCGCCGCGCCCTCCGGCGGATTCGTCCCGGGGACGAGGGGGAGACCGACGTGTCGGGACGGTAGACGGAGCCGAACGGCCGGCCCATGCCGTCCCGTACGGTGGGGCGGCGCGGGACGGCCGCCGGTGCGCCCGCCGTTTGAATGGACTCTCATGGACAGGGTGTTGATCGCGGGTGTCTCCGGTGCCGGGAAGACCACGATGGCCAAGGCGTTGGCGCTGCGGCTCGCGCTTCCCCACCACGAGCTGGACGCGCTCCATCACGGACCGGGCTGGACCAAGCGGCCGGAGTTCGAATCCGACGTGGCGACCTTCTCGTCCGAACCCCGTTGGGTGACGGAGGCGCAATACCACTCCCTTCTGCATGACCTGCTGTGGCAGCGGGCCGACACGGTCGTCTGGCTCGATCTTCCGCGTCGCACGGTGATCCAGCGGGTCGTCCGGCGCTCCGTGGTCCGCGCGGTGACGCGCCGGGAGCTGTGGAACGGCAATCGGGAGAGTTTCCGGGACTGGTTCGATCCGGAGCACCCGATCCGCTGGGCGTGGTCCCAGTACGCGCGGAAGAGGACGGACACCATGCGGCGCATCGCCCGGCATCCGCAGCTCACCGTCGTTCATCTGCGCTCCGCGGGCCAGGCGCGCCGCTGGCTGGCCGGCGTGACCGCGACGCGTCCCGGATGACTTCCGTCCCGGATCCTCCCCGAGAGGGGATCGACGGAACGCCGATCAGCGGGGCGTCTCGTCCGGCTTCCGTCCCGGATCCACCCGTATAGCTCCGTGTCCCGGGATTAATCCGATGCGGAAGCAGTGATCCTCCGCGAGGATCCTCGTATGGGTGAGGGCATGCGAGGGCGGGTCGCGGTGGTGACCGGGGTGAGCCGGCGGATCGGGATCGGGTTCGCGATCGCGCGGCGGTTGCTGGACGAAGGGGCCCGGGTGCTGGTGCACTCGTGGGCACCGCACGACGCCGAACAGCCGTGGGGCGCCGATCCCACGGGCACGGCGGGTGTGCTGGCGGAACTGGGCGGCGAAGGGGAGCGCCTGCGGCACGTGGCAGCGGACTTCGCCGATCCGGAGGCGCCCGCGGCGGTGATCGATGAAGCGGTGCGCGCGTTCGGGCACGTGGACGTACTGGTCGCCAATCATGCGCGCAGCTCGGTCCAGGACCTGACGCAGGTGACCGCCGCCGAGCTGGACCTGTGCTGGGCGGTCAACGCGCGGGCGAGCGTGCTGCTGACCCAGGCGTTCGCGGCGCAGCACGACGACGACCGGCCCGGCGGGCGGGTGATCCTGTTCACCTCGGGCCAGCATCTCGCCCCGATGGCCCGCGAGCTGCCGTATGCGATCAGCAAGGGCGCGATCCACCAGATGACGCTCAGCCTGGCCGACGCGCTCGCCGATCGAGGGATCACCGTCAACACCGTCAATCCGGGGCCGGTGGACACCGGGTGGGCCGATCCGGAGCTGACCCGGCGGGTGGGGCGCGCGTTGCCCGCCGGGCGGTGGGGGACGCCGGAGGACGTGGCCCGGCTGGTGTGCTGGCTGGCTTCGGACGAGGCCGCGTGGATCACGGGACAGGTGATCAACTCCGAGGGCGGGTTCCGCCGCTGGGTCATGTGAGTCCCGCCTCCCCGTCCGCGCTTCGGCCGTGCCGTCCGGGGCCGCAACGGCCGACGCCGGGGCGAAGTCGCGGGGAGGACGACACGTGGGCGATGTCCGGTCCGTGCGGAGCCCACGGAGACGACCATCTCACAGTATGAACATACGTCTCATATTTCAGGAAGCTGGGTTACGCTCCCCACATGGGGAAAACCTATGGAGGACTCGATGACCGGCTGCGCGCCTTCATCGCGGCCCAGCCGGTCTACTTCGTGGCCACCGCCCCGAGCGAGGCGGTCACGTCAACGTCTCCCCCAAGGGGTACGCCGACACCTTCGCCGTCCTCGACGACACCACCGTGGCCTACCTCGATCTCACCGGCAGCGGTGTCGAGACCATCGCCCACATCCGCGACAACGGGCGCGTCACCATCATGTTCTGCGCCTTCTCCGGACCGCCGAAGATCCTCCGGCTGTACGGCAAGGGCCGGGTCGTCACCCCGTCCGACCCCGATTTCGCCGATCTGATCACGCGTTTCGGCCCCCACCCCGGCGTGCGGGCGGTCATCGTCGTCGAATGCGACCGCATCGCCGACTCGTGCGGCTTCAGCGTGCCGCTCATGGAGCCCGCCGAGGACAGGAACCTCCTGAACGAGTGGGCCGCGCGCAAGGACGCGGAGCAGTTGCGTCGCTACCGGATGGAGAAGAACCTCCACAGCATCGACGGTCTCCCCGCCCTGACCGCGGCCGAGGTCGAGCAGCTCGCACAGCTCCGCTAGCCCTCGGCGTCGCGGCCTGACCGGACGGCTCAGCGGCGGTAGCCGCCCATGCGCTCCAGCCGGGCGATGCGGTCGGCGATCGGCGGGTGCGTGGAGAACAGCCTGCCGATGCCGGCGCCGCGGAACGGGTTGGCGATCATCATGTGCGAGGCGGAGGCCAGGCGGCCGTTCTCGGGCAGCGGCAGCTGCCGCGCCCCCATCTCGATCTTCCTCAGGGCGCTGGCCAGTCCCAACGGGTCTCCGGTGAGCCGAGCACCGGACTCGTCCGCCTGGTACTCCCGGGCCCGGGAGATCGCCATCTGGATCATGCCTGCCGCGACCGGCCCGAGAACCATCATCAGCAGCGCGCCGAGGAAGCCGGGCCCCTCCTCGTCGTCGGAGCCGCCGAAGAACATCGCGATGTACCCGAAGTAGGTGATCATGGTGGCGAGAGCGCCGGCGACGGAGGAGATCAGGATGTCGCGGTTGTAGACGTGCGACAGCTCGTGGGCGATGACGCCACGCAGCTCCCGCTCGTCGAGCAAGCGGGTGATCCCGTAGGTCACGCAGACGGCTGCGTTACGCGGGTTACGACCGGTCGCGAACGCGTTGGGCTGCATGGTCGGCGATATGTACAGCCGTGGCATGGGCTGACGGGCCTCGGTGGACAGCTCTCGCACGATCCGATAGAGGGTCGGCTGCTCAACCTCGCTCACCGGACGGGCGCGCATCGCCGACAGTGCGATGCGGTCGGAGAAGAAGTAGGCGATGCCGTTGGAGAGCAGTACGAGGATGACGGCGATCCTCACGCCCGTCCCCCCGCCCAACCATGCACCCGCCGTGACGATCAGCGCCGAGAGCGCACCGAGGAGGACCACGGTTCGCAACCCGTTGTGGTGCATGAGGTACCCCCCTTCCCTCACTGGTGCTCACCTGCTCAACGAGCAGACGGCCCCTCATCGTTCCCTGCGCCGTGAGCGGAACCGGGCCGTGGCCAGGCCAGACGGTGGCCGGACCGGGTCGGACGGCGGTCGCCCGGGCGACGGGCGGACCGAGGTCAGCCGGACGGCGGCCAGGCCGGGAGGAGGGCGAAGACCGCCTGGGGGGCGACGGAGAAGACCACCGCGACCGCGACGGCCGCCACGACGGCCAGGGTGACGGGCAGCGCGCGCCGCGCGCCGCTCCCGGTGGCGCCCGCACCGGCCCGGCCGACGGTTCCGGCCGTGGAGGCGCCGGACGGCTCCGCAGCCGTCCGCTCCGCGGGGGTGAAGAGCCGCGCCGTCCAGGCGATGTAGTAGTACAGGCCGATGACCGTGTTGACCGCCATGACCAGGGCGAGCACCGCACCGCCGCCGTCGACCAGCTCGCGGAACACCACGATCTTGGCGAACATCCCGGCGAGACCGGGCGGCAGGCCGGCCAGACAGATCAGGCAGAAGCCGAGCGCCAGCGCCGCGGGCGCGTCGCGGAACGCCAGGCCGCGGTAGTCGTCCAGCTCGTTGCGGCCGCCGCGGCGGGAGACGAGCATCACCACGGAGAACGCCCCGAGGTTCATGGCCGCGTAGAACAGCAGGTAGGCGATGGCCGCGTTCGCCACCCCCGGATCCGCCCCGAGCGCGGCTCCGGCCCCGCCCGCCACGCCGAGCGGGGCGAGGATGTACCCGGACTGCGCCACCGACGACCACGCGAGCAGGCGTACCGCGTGGCGCTGGCGCAGCGCCAGCAGGTTGCCGACGGTCATGGTCAGGGCGGCGAGGACGGCGACGGGCGCGGACCACAGCTCGGTGCTTTCCGGCAGGGCGACCACGAGCAGGAGGATGAGCCCGGCGAACCCGGACGCCTTGGAGACGACCGACAGCAGCGCGGCCACCGGCACCGGCGCACCCTGGTAGACGTCGCCGGCCCAGGAGTGGAAGGGCACCGCGGCCACCTTGAAGGCGAACCCGGCCAGCAGCAGCGCGATCGCCGCCGCGGCCACCGGCGGCGCGTCCTCGGGGATCACGAGCCGGTCGAGGTAGACCGTGCCGGTCACCCCGTACAGGAGGGAGACGCCGAACAGCGTCACCGCCGTGGAGACCACCGAGATGAGGAAGAGCTTGAGCGCCGCCTCCGAGGTGCGGCCGTCGTAGCGTTTGAGCGCGGTGAGCGCGAACACCGGCAGCGAGACCAGCTCCAGCGCGACCACCAGCATGACCAGGTCACGCGAGGCGGGCAGGGCGACCGCGCCCACCAGGGTGCACAGCAGCAGGAAGTACCACTCGCCGACGGGGATGCGGCCCGTCGCCAGCTCGGTCATCGACAGCAGCACCACGACGACGCCGGCCGCCAGGACCAGGCCCGCGATGACGAGCGAGAACGGGTCGATCACGAACGAGCACGGCGGCGTGCCCGCCGCGAGCCCCTCCGGCACGCAGAACGTGCCGCGCGGCGTCCCGGCCGCGGCCTGTGCCACCACGACGCCCAACGCGGCGACCACCCCCGCCAGCGTCACCAGGCCGAGCAGCGTCCGTCCGGTCCCCGGCGACCGGGTCGCCCCGCCCGCCGTGCCCGTTTGCGGAGCGGCCCGGCTCGCGCCCTCCGCCGGGGCGGCGGCCCCGTCCGCGTCTTCGATCGGGGTGGCCCCGCCCGCGTTCCGGGCCCGCGCGGTCTCCGCCGCGCCCACGGACGCCGCCGCGGGCGCGGCGGCCGTCACCGGTGTGCGGCCCCGTTCGAGACGGGCGGCGGGCGGTGCGGGCAGGAAGGCGTCCAGGAGCAGCACGATCCCCGCGGTGAGGGCCAGGATCAGCGGCGCGGCGATCGTCGCGTAATCGATCGACTGGATCATGGCGCCCCCAGCAGGGTCTGTACGGCGGGCGTGGTGATCGTCAGCAGTGCCTTGGGCCAGAGCCCGAACAGCAGGATCAGCGCCACCAGCGGCGTCCAGGCGGCCAGTTCGTACCCGCGGACGTCGGCCAGGACCGGGCCGGTCACGGGCCGCGGCCTGCCGTGGGCGACCCGGGAGAGCATGACGAGGAAGTAGGCCGCCGTAAGGACGGTGCCCACGCCGCCGACGACCATGTAGGTCAGAAACAGCGGGCGGGGCAGGACCGCGGCCGGTTGGAACGCGCCCAGCAGGGCCAGCATCTCGCCCCAGAACCCGGCCAGGCCGGGAAGACCGAGGGAGGCGATGCAGGCGAACGTCAGCAGCGCGCCCATCCGGGGGACGCGCGCGAGCATGCCGCCGCCGAGTGCGGGCATGTCGGCCGTGCCGTATCTCTCCTTGACCGCGCCGACGAGGAAGAAGAGCAGGCCGGTGATGAGGCCGTGCGCGACGTTGCCGAAGAGCGCGGCGTTGATGCCCACGGGGGTGAGGGTGGCGAAGCCGAGCAGCACGAAGCCCATGTGCCCGATCGAGGAGTAGGCGATCATGCGCTTCAGGTCGCGCTGCGCCAGGCAGGCCAGCGCTCCGTAGACGATGCCGACCACCGCGAAGGCGCCCAGCCAGGGGGCGACGGCGGCCGCTCCGTCGGGCAGGACGGGGATCGCGATCCTGGCGAAGCCGTAGGTGCCCATCTTCAGCAGCACCCCGGCGAGCAGGACGGACCCGACGGTGGGCGCCTCGGTGTGCGCGTCGGGGAGCCAGGTGTGCAGTGGCCACATGGGCGTCTTGACCGCCAGCCCGACGCCGACCGCGACGAAGGCGAGGATCTGCACCGAGCGCGGCATGCCTGAGCCGTGCGCTCGGGCCAGCTCGACCATGTCGAGGGTGCCGGTCTGAGCCCGGATCAGCAGCAGTCCCAGCAGCAGCACCACCGAGCCGAGCAGGGTGTACAGGATGAACTTGACGGCCGCTCCCCTGCGGTTCTGACCGCCCCATATGGCGATCACGAAGTACATGGGGATGAGCACGACCTCGAAGAAGACGAAGAACAGCAGCAGATCGAGGGCCAGGAAGGTGCCGAGCACGCCGACTTCGAGCACGAGCAGCGCCAGGACCAGGGCGGGCGCGCGGTCGGGGGGCGCACCGGCGAGGTGGACGAAGCAGAGGAAGGTCAGCAGCGCGGTGAGCCCGACGAGCGGGAGCGACACGCCGTCGACGCCCAGGTGGAAGCGGAGATCGAGGCCGGGGATCCAGGGCAGGTCGGTGACGAACTGCACGCGCGCGGCCCGGCCGTAGTCGAAGGCGGCGGCGAGCACGAGGACGAGCACGAGGACGATCCCGGACACGGCCAGCCCGTACCGTGCGACGCCCCGCCCGGCTCCGGTCCGTGCCTCCGGGCCCTCGAACCGGAGCCGGACCGGAGGAAGGAGGAGCGCAGACGCACCCAGCAGCGGCACGGCGAGGAGCGCGACAGGCACCCAGCTCATAACGCCTCCCGGGGAACGGCGAAGGCCCGGCAGGAGGTCGACGCCCGGCAGGAGGTCAACTCAGCATCACCGCCCCTACCGCGATCAGGAGAACGCCCGCCAACAGGGCGCTCGCGTAGACCTGGACGTTGCCGTTCTGCACCGTCCGCAGCAGGCCGGACGCGCCGAGGGCCGCCCTGGCCGATCCCCGTACCGCGCCGTCGACGGCGCGGTCGTCGGCGCCGACGACCGCACGGGACAGCCACGACACCGGCCGGACGAACAGGAGGGCGTAGAGGGCGTCGACGGAGAACGC
>k87-1933580_pt1 | contig 20421 bp, 22 predicted proteins | sample MGYA00084031_6733416 | MGnify analysis MGYA00084031
ATCTCGGCAATCTCCTGGGTGATCGACGCCTGGCGGGCCCGGTTGTAGTTCAGCGTTAGCTGATCGATCATTTCGGTCGCGTTGTCGGTGGCGTTGCGCATCGCCGTCATCCGCGCCCCGAGCTCGCTGGCCTTCGCCTCCATGAGCACCCCGTACACCTGCGTCTCCACAAAGCGGGGCAGCAGGATGTTGATGACGCTCGCGGGATCCGGCTCGTAGATGTACTCCAGCGCCGCCTCGTCGCTTTCGCCCTCCGGCTCCGCCACCGGCAGGAGCCGCTGCACCACCGGCCTCTGCGAGACGACACTGACGAACTCGGTATACACCATGTTGATCTCGTCGAACCGCCCGCTGGTGAAATCCTCCATCAGCTCGGCGGCGATGCTGCGCGCCACGGCGTATTCGATCTCGTCGCCCAGGTTCACGTACTCCCGCAGGGGCTCAATCCCCCGCTTGCGCAGGTAATCCCGGCCTTTGCGGCCGATGGCCACCACGGCCACCTCCCGGGTCTCCTCGTCCAAGAGCGACTGGAAGCGGCGGATGACGTTGACGTTGTACCCGCCGGCAAGGCCCCGGTCGGCGGTAATCAGGACGTAGAGGACGCGCGAGACCTCTTTCCGGACGTCCAGCAGCGGGTGGCTGACGCCTCCTTCCCCCTTGCGGGCGGCGCTCACCACCCGGGCCAGCACCTCCCGCAGCTTGTCGGTGAAAGGACGGCTCGAAAGCACCTGCGCCTGGGCGCGGCGGAGCTTGGCGGCAGCCACCATCTCCATGGCCTTGGTGATCTGCCGCATGTTCTTGACGCTGTTGATGCGCCGCTTGATGTCGCGCGCCGACTGTCCTGCCATGTCCGGTTACACCTCCCGGCCGGGCGCCTTAAGCCCGGCTCGCGGCGAACTGCTGCTTGAATGCCTCGATAGCGGCCTGCAGCTTCTTCACGGTCTCGTCGCCCAGGTCCTTGGTCTGCCGGATCTCGTCCAGGACGTCGGCGGCCTGCGTCCGCAGGTACCGCAGGAAGCCGGCCTCAAAGGCCCGGACTTGCTCCACTTCGATATCGTCCAGGTAGCCGTTGACGGCGGCGTAGATGACGGCCACTTGCTCCTCCACGGGCATGGGCTGGTGCAGGCCCTGCTTGAGGATCTCCGTCACCCGCTGGCCCCTGGCCAGGCGCGCCTGGGTGGCCTTGTCCAGGTCGGAGCCGAACTGGGCGAAGGCGGCCAGCTCCCGGTACTGCGAAAGGTCGAGACGGAGCGAGCCGGCCACCTTCTTCATCGCCCGGATCTGCGCGTCGCCGCCGACGCGGGAGACCGAAATCCCGGCGTTGATGGCCGGCCGGATCCCCGAGTAGAACAGGTCGCTCTCGAGGTAAATCTGGCCGTCCGTGATGGAGATGACGTTGGTGGGAATATACGCCGACACGTCGCCGGCCTGCGTCTCGATGATGGGCAGGGCCGTGAGCGAGCCGGCACCCTTCTCGTCGCTGAGCTTGGCCGCCCGCTCCAAGAGCCGCGAGTGCAGGTAGAAGACGTCACCCGGGAACGCCTCGCGGCCCGGCGGCCGCCGCAAGAGCAGGCTGAGCTCGCGGTAGGCGGCCGCATGCTTGCTGAGGTCGTCGTAGACCACCAGCACGTGCTTGCCCTGGTACATAAACTCCTCGCCCATCGCGCACCCGGCGTAGGGCGCGATGTAGAGCAGCGGCGCCGGCTCCGACGCCGTGGCCGACACCACGATGGAGTACTCCATGGCCCCGTGCTTCTCCAGCACGTCCACCACGCCGGCCACCGTCGACGCCTTCTGCCCGATGGCCACGTAGATGCAGATGACGTCCTGGCCCTTCTGGTTGAGGATGGTGTCGATCGCGATGGTGGTCTTGCCGGTCTGCCGGTCGCCGATGATCAGCTCGCGCTGGCCGCGGCCGATGGGGATCATGCTGTCGATGGCCTTGATCCCCGTCTGCAGCGGCTCGTGGACGTTCTTCCGGTCGACGACGCCCGGCGCCGGGCTCTCGATGGGCCGGTACCGGTCGGTGACGATGGGGCCCTTGCCGTCCAGCGGCTGGCCCAAGGGGTTGACGACGCGACCGATCAGCGCCTCCCCGACCGGCACCTCCACGATGCGGCCCGTCCTCTTGACGCGGTCGCCCTCTTTGATGTCGTGGTACGGCCCCAGGATGACGCAGCCGATGTTGTCCTCTTCAAGATTGAGGGCCATGCCGTAGACGCCGTTCTCAAACTCCAGGAGCTCGCCCGCCATGGCGTCGTCCAGCCCGTAGATGCGGGCGATCCCGTCGCCCACCATGATGACGGTGCCGACGCTTTCGACCTTCACGTCGGCGTCGAACCGCTCGATTTGCTGCTTCAGAATGGCGCTGATCTCGTCAGGTCGAATCGCCACACGCGTTCACCCCGTTCGTCCTCAGTTGAGCTGCGCCCGGCGCAAGCTCTCGCCCAAGAGCTCAAGGCGCGTCCGGACGCTCCCGTCCATCACCAGGTCGCCGATGCGCGCGATGACGCCGCCCAAAATGGCTTCGTCGATCTGGGTCATGAGGCGCACCTTCTGGCCCGTCACGCGCGAAAGCTTCTCCGTCAACAGCTTCGCTTGCTCATCGGTGAGCGGGGCCGCGGCGGTGATCTCCACCTCGACGATGCCCCGCTTCTCGTTGGCGTAGGCCACGTAGGCGTCGATCATATCCAACAAGTAAGCCTCGCGCTGCTTCTTCACCACGAGGCGCAAAAAATTCAGCGCGTACCGGGAGAGGCGTTTGCCGAAAAGGCTCTGGATCAACTGGTCCTTGGCCTCGGCGGTCACGTTCTGGTCCTCGAGCACCCGCAGCAGCCGGGGCTCACTGGTCAGCGTCTCACGGACCAGCGCCAATTCCTCTTCGATCTGGTCGAGGAGGTTGTGTTCGCGCGCCAGTTCGCCCAGGGCTTCGCCGTAGCGGCGAGCCAGCCTGCGCCGCTTCAATTGCGCTCACCCGCTTTGCTGACGAAGTCGCGGATGAGCGCTTCGTGATCCTTCGGGTTGATCTCGCGGCCGATCACCTTGGTGGCGGCCATGACCGCCAGCACGGCCACTTCCTCGCGGATGGCGCTCAGCGCCTTCTCCCGCTCGGCCGCGATCTCCGCCTTCGCTCTCCTGAGAAGCTCCTCCGCCTCCCGCTCCGCCTCCTCCCGGCGGCTGCGGCTGTACTCCTCGGCGTCCCGTTCCGCCTTCTCGATGATCTGCTGGGCCTGGGCGTTCGCCTGCTTCAGCTGCTCTTGGTACTCGGCCAGCAGCCGGTCGGCCTCTTCCCTCGACTTGGCCGCGTGCGCGAGCTGGTTCTCCACGTACTCCTCGCGCTTTTGCATGATCCCCGCGACGGGCTTGAAAAGCATGAAGTAGAGGACGCCCATGACCACCAGCACGTTGAGGGACTGGAAAATCAGCGTCCAAAGGTCAAAAGTCACCGGATTGGCCGCCCCAGCCTCGGCTGCGGCGAATACCACGTTGACGAGCATCCCCCGTCACCTCTCCCAACGCGAGAAAAATAGAGAAGTCCCGGGCCCGGAAGCAGCCCGGACCCGGGGTGTGACGCTCCTTCGCCGCGCACGCGGTCAGACCTTGATCCACAGCAGGATCGCAATAACGAAGGAGAACAGCGTCAACGCTTCCATAAAGGCGAGGGCGATGAGAAGCGTCGTCCTCATGTCCCCGGCCGCCTCAGGTTGCCGGGACATGGCGTTCATCGCCGTCGACGTGGCCCAGCCCTGGCTGATGGCCGAGGCGATGGCCGGGAGCATAATCACCAACCCGACTGCGAGGAGATGCATGTTCGATGGTCCCTCCCTTCCGCTCCAGCTACCGCTTGCAGTTGATATCCAGGATCCCGCCTCGTCGCAAGGCGCGAAAGCCGGGTCCCGGCAAACACCCCGCTCGAGGAGGCGTCAGTGACCTTGGGTCGCCGACGCGAGGTAAGTGACGCTGAGCAGGGTAAAGATAAACGCCTGAATGAATCCCATGAGGATGCCCAGGGCCATGACAGGCGTCGGTGCGAACAGCGGGGCCAGGATAAAGAGGATGGTCACCACCATCTTTTCGCCGAACATGTTGCCGAAAAGACGGACGGCGAGCGAAAACGGCCGCACCACTTCCTCCAGGAGGTTCATGGGCAGCAGGATCGGCGTAGGCTCAGCGTAGTGCCGGAGATAGCCGCCCAGGCCTCTTTCGCGGATGCCCATCACGTGCACCACCGCCAAGGTGGTGATGCCCAGCGCCGCCGTGGTCATCAGGTCCGTGGTGGGCGGCACCATGTTGGGAATGAACCAGGAGAGGTTGAGCACGGCGATAAACGTGAAGAGCGAGCCGACGATGGGCAGGTACTTGCGGCCGGCTTTGCCCATCCCCGTGTCGATCAGCGAGTAGTAGAACTCGATGATCACTTCCAAGAGCGCCTGAGCCCCTTTGGGCTTCTCGTCCAGCCTGCGGGTGAGCAGGTAAACTGCAGCGAAGAGGACGGCCATGATGATCCAGGTGTTCACCACGGTGGTGGTGATCACCACGGGACCGATCCGGAACGCCTCATGGCGCACCAGATGGTCGATGACGTTGGCGAGCTGCTGCATTTTCGCTTCCATCCACGCCTCACCTCTGCCGCTTGAACAAGAGGGCCACGGCATCCGCCATGTACGTCACCGTCTCGGAGAGGATGCCGGCCAGCACGCCGATGACGAACTCGGGCCCGAAGCGGAGCGCCGCAAGCAGCGCCGCCATGGAGATGCCAAGGCGCGAGAGCGACCGCACCAGCAGCTTCACCTGCAGCTTGGCACGGTCAGCGCCCTCGTCTGCCCGGGCCACCGAATAGATCAAGTAGTAATTGACCAAACCGATCAAGGATCCTGCCAACGCGCCCAGCGCCGCGCGGTCAAACCCCAGGCCAAAGGCGACGGCGGCCATGACGGCGGCGACGGCGACGATCGACACCATCCGCCGGGCTGTGTAGATCTCCTTGGGCTGCGTCAATGTCTCGCGCTGGCTCCTTAACCGTAATCCGCTGCTACGTACCGGCCCGGCCCGGTCCCGAGTTGTTCCCGTTTTCACGATCCCGGGCGGGCCGTTCCCCCCGGCGTTTCCGTTCGTCCGCCTCTTGGGTGAGGGCCAGGATTTCGCTGATCAAGGCGCGAAACGAAAGCCCGATGGCGAGCACGATTCCCAGCAGCAAGAAGAGGGGGGAGCTTTCGAGCCGCTGGTCCAGGTACGTGCCCGCCTTGTAGCCCAGGTACAGGTAGATCGAGGTGGTGAGCACCCATGAAATGCCGATGCTGCCGTACCGGGCGAAGTCGAAAAACCCCTTGTCCACCGGGCCGCCTCCCCGCCGCGCCGGCGAACCGGCAGCGCCGCGCCGGGCGCCCGCCACCAGGGCCCCTTTCCGGGCTTGGCCGGGCCGCCCCGGCCTCACGCCGTACACACGGCATACATTATACTTAAAGGGCTATTCCTTTGCAACACTTGTCCCGAGGTACCCGGCCCGGAATTCCGCAGGCCGCGGCCCCAACGCCCGCCAGTGGAGGATGGCCTCCCGCACCCGCGCGGCCGCCCGGCCGTCCCCGTACGGGTTGACGGCCCGGGCCATGCGGGCGTAGGCCGCCGGATCGGTCAGGAGCCGGCTGGCCTCGGCCACGATCCGGGCAGGATCCGTGCCCACCTTGAGGCACGTCCCGGCCAGCACGCCCTCGGGCCGCTCCGTCGTCTCCCGCAGCACCAGCACCGGCTTGCCCAAAGCCGGCGCCTCCTCCTGGAGCCCGCCGGAATCGGTGAGCACCAGGTCCGCCGCCTTCAGCGCGTGCACCATGTCGGCGTAGCTCAAAGGCTCCACCAGCGCCGCCCGCGGGTGCCGCCCCAGCTCCCGGTAGGCCGGCTCCCGCACCACCGGATTCTTGTGCACCGGAAAGAGGATCACGACGTCCTCGTGGCGCTCCAGGAGCTCCCGGGCGGCGCGGAAAACCCGTTCCATGGGAGCGCCCCAGTTCTCCCGCCGGTGGGCGGTGAGCAGGACGAGGCGGCGGCCCGAGGCGACGGCCTCCTCCACTCGGGGATCTTCAAACCGGTAATCCTCCCGCAGCGCTGCGAAGAGCGCGTCGATGGCCGTATTCCCCGTCACGTAGATGCTCCCGGGGTCGACGTTCTCCTGGAGGAGGTTGCTGCGGGCCCACTCCGTGGGGGCAAAGTGGAGGGTGGACAAGACGCCGGCCAGCCGGCGGTCCATCTCTTCGGGAAAGGGATCGTAGCGGTCCTGGGTCCTCAGGCCCGCCTCCACGTGCCCCACGGGGATCTTGCAGAAAAAGGCGGCCAGCGCCGCGGCCGCGGTGGTCACCGTGTCGCCGTGGACGAGGACGATGTCGGGCCGTTCCCTTTCCAGGATGGGCGTGAGACCCTCCAGCACGCCCGCGACGATCTGGGGCGGGGTCTGGCCGTGGCGCATCAGGTCCAAGTCGTAATCGGGCACGATGGAGAAAAGCGCCAGGGCTTGGTCCAGCATCTCCCGGTGCTGCGCCGTCACCGCCACCTTCACCTCGAAGCGAGGGTCTTCCGCCAGGGCGCGGACCACCGGGGCCATCTTGATGGCCTCAGGCCGGGTCCCGAACACGGCCATGCTCCGGATCGCCGTCATTGGCCGATCCCCCTGCGGTCCGTGGGAAAGCCCCGCAGGCCCCCCAAGAACCGGGCGAAAAAGGCGGCCCCGGCCGCCACCGCCGCCAGGACGGCCAAGCTCTCGATCCGCCCGGCCCCGATGGCAAGGACCGCTCCGACCGCCATCACCGCGCTCAGGCCGTAGAGGATCAAGACCGCCTGGCGCTGGCTGAGCCCCAGCGCGAGCAGGCGGTGATGCAAATGATCCCGGTCCGCGGCGTACACCGGTCTCCCGCCGGCGATCCTCCGCGCGATGGAAAAAAGGGTGTCGAAGATGGGAAGCCCCAAGGCGAGCACCGGGACGACGAAGGTCAAGGCCGCTGCTCCTTTGAGGGCGCCTTCCACGCTGATGGCGCCCAGCGTGAAACCGAGAAACATCGCTCCTGAATCCCCCATGATGATCCGGGCGGGATTGAAATTGTGGGGCAAGAACCCCGCTGCGGCGCCTCCCAAAGCGACGGTCATCAGCGCCGCCTCCCAGCGGCCCAGCGAGGCCGCGATCAAAAAGAGCGGCACCGAGGCGATGGCCGATACACCGGCGGCCAGCCCGTCCAGGCCGTCGATGAGGTTGACCATGTTGGCCAGCGCCACCAGCCAGATGAGGGTGAGCGGGATTCCCCACCCGCCGATGTGGACGGTCTCGCCGGTGAGCGGGTGGGTGACGAATTCGATTCGCACGCCGCAGGAGACGGCGGCGGCGGCCGCCGCCGCTTGGCCTGCCAGCTTCACGTACCACTTCAGGTCGACGGCGTCGTCCACCAGTCCCACCAGCAAGACGAGGCCGCTGGCCAGCGCCAGCCCGGCCAGCTCGGGCTCGAACCCGAGGGCGGCCAGCACGGTGACCCAAAAGGCGGCGAAGAGCGCGACGCCCCCGCCTAGGGGGAGAGGCCGCTGGTGGATCCGCCGCTCGGATGGGAGTTCGACGAACCCCCACCGCACCGCCGCCCGGCGGACCAGCGGGGTCAGGCCCCAGGAGACGCCGAAGGCCAAGAGCAGCCATGGCAAGAACTCAAGATAGACGGCATGTCCCACCCAGCGCCCCTCCTCGCGATCGGGCCGGTGTGCTACTGCGTGCCGAAGAGGCGGTCGCCCGCGTCGCCCAAGCCGGGAATGATGTAGGCGTTCTCGTCCAGGTGGCTGTCGACGGCCGCCGTGTAAATGGGCACGTCAGGATGGGCTTTATGGACCGCTTCGATCCCCTCGGGCGCGGCGATCAAGCACATCAGCTTGATCTGCTTGACGTTCCTGGCCTTCAAGAAGCCGATGGCCGCGACGGCGCTCCCTCCGGTGGCCAGCATGGGATCGACGACGATAAACTCCCGCTCCGCGGCATCGGCCGGCAGCTTGCAGTAGTACTCGACGGGCTTGAGCGTCTTGGGGTCCCGGTAGACGCCCACGTGCCCCACTTTGGCCGCGGGGATCAGCTTCAAAATGCCGCCGACCATGCCCAGGCCCGCCCGCAGGATGGGGACGACCCCCAGCTTCTTGCCCTTGATCATCTTGGTGCGGGCCTTGGCCAGGGGGGTTTCCACCTCTACCTCCTCCAGCGGCAGGTCCCGCGTCACTTCGTACGCCATGAGCAGGGCGATCTCGTCGGTCAGCTCCCGGAACTCCTTGGGCCCCGTCTCCTTGCTTCGCAAGATGCTCAGTTTGTGCTGGATCAACGGATGGTCGACGACGTGAACCGAGGCCATGCCCGTCCTCCTCATTCCTCCCGGGGATTTCCGATGCGGTTCAGCTTGTCCACACGCACGCGGTGCCGGCCGCCTTCAAAGGAGGTGGTGAGCCACGCCTCCACGATGGCCTCGGCCAGCCCCGGCCCGATCACCCGGGCGCCCATGGCCAGCACGTTCGCGTCGTTGTGGGCCCGGCTCATGCGGGCGGAATAGACGTCGTGGCACAGGGCGGCCCGCACGCCCGGCACCTTGTTGGCGGCGATGGAGACGCCGATGCCCGTGCCGCAGATGACCACGCCCCGGTCCACTTCGCCGGATGCCACGGCGCGCCCGACCCGTTCGCCGAAGTCCGGGTAGTCCACCGACTCCAGGCTGTGGGTGCCGAAGTCCACCACCTCCGCGCCCAGCTTGCGGAGGGCGGCGATCACCGTCTCCTTGAGCGGGAACCCTGCATGGTCACATCCGACTGCCACTTTCATGACTCCGATTCGCCTCGCTTTGCCTCTTCTGCGCCGGCCAACTGCTCCTTGAGCCGGCCGGCCAGCGCCTCCACGGCGCGGCCGATCTCTTCCAGCGCCGAGCGGTATGCCTCATCCCCTTGCATGAAGGGATCGGCGATGTCGGACGGGCCGTCGAGCCGCGCGTACTCCTTCAGCGTGTACACTTTGGCGGCGGCTTCGGGGTAGGCCAAGAGAATCCTGGACTTGTGACTCTCCGTCATGGTGAGAATGAGGTCGTACTCCAGATGATCTACGCCAAAGCGGCGGGTCTGGTGCTCCTCCAGCCCGATGCCCCGGGATTTCAGCGCCCGGACCGCCCCTTCCGCCGCCGGCTCGCCTTCCCGCGCGTCGAGCCCGGCAGAGCCCACCTCCACGCCCAACGACCGCAGGTCAGGATCCCGGAGGATCCGGTCTTTCAGAAGGGCCTCGGCCATGGGGCTCCGGCAGGTGTTGCCGCTGCAGACGAAAAGGACGCGAAAGGCCAATGGCACACTCCTCCAGCCGCTGGTAGTCTCCTGCCTTCCCGCGCGACCCGCACCGCCATTCAGACTTCCACAGTAGTTTTCCCATCCCTGCCCTCTACCGGCGTCCCGCCCCGGCCAGGGCGGCGAGGGTCTTCAGCGCCACCAGGATGATGACTGCGCCGCCCACGGGCTGGGCGATGCGGCCCAGCCTCTCGCCGAACTTGCTCCCCGCTTCGAATCCCAGCTGGCAGAGGCCCCCGCCCACCAGCGCCGTCACGCCCAGCACGTGGGGCAGGAGGCCCCGGTCCAAAAGCCCCAGGCCCAGCCCGGTGGAGAAGGCGTCGATGTTCACCATCAGGCCCACCAGCGCCAGGCCCATCCGGCCCCGGAACAGCCGGATCTCGTCGCGGCGCCGCCCGCCGGACCCGTCCGTGATCAGCCCGATCCCCACCGCCACCAGCACCGTGGCGCCCAGCCCCGAGAGCACCCAGTGGACTTCCTGGTGCACGACGGCCGGGCGGCCGAGGAAGGGCAAGTGGCTCAAGAGCGCTCCCGCCAGGCCGGCCGCATCCAGCAGCCAGTGGAGCCCCACGGCCGCCAGGTGCCCCAGTCCCACCAAAGCCGCCTGCATCCCGCCGAACACGGCACTGACCAGCACGGTTCGCCGGGGCCCGCCCGGATCCATCGCCAGGCCCAGGCAGACGGAGAAGCAGTCCGCTCCGATGGCGAGCGCCAGCGCGACCACATCGGCCAAGCCCACGGGAGACTCCCCCCAGCGCCAAGGAGATGGAGCGGCGCACCGAACGCGCCTTGGCATGTATATTGAAGGAACCGGCGGCTCATGTGCCGGGGAGCTCGGGCAAAGGCTTATCCCGTTCCGCCCGTTGGGCATTCTCTAAGTTGAGCGTTCTCTCACTCGAAAGGAGGGGGAGCCGTGAGCGCGGCTTACCTGTGCCCTGTATGCCGGGCCAACCGGCAAGCCTTTGACTTGGTGTACAAGCTGGCGCAGGAGATCCGCAAGGACCCGGAGACGGGCAAGACGGTCTACCGCTCCGACGAGCTGGAGCTGATGCGCCGGGAGGACGGCCGGCCCGACATCGACGTGAAGTGCCGGCAGTGCGGGTACGCCGGGGCCGAACAGTCCTTCGTCCGCGCCGCCCGGAGGGACCAGCGCTCAGCCCTCTCGGCCTTCTAGACCCGCTCTTCCTGCAGGTCCAGGAGCATGACGGACCAGGCGCCGCCGGAGTCGTGCATGGTGCCCATGGCCTCAAAACCCAGGTTCTGGTAAACCCGGATGGCCGCCTCGTTCCACGGGCGCACCTCCAGGCGCACCTTGCCGACCCCGTGGGCTGCAAATCGGGCCAGGGCGTGGCGGATGAGCTGGGTGGCGATGCCCCTCCCCCGGTACCCGGGAGCCACCGCGACCGAGAGGATCCGGGCGTCGGCCGCGAGCTCGCCGGCCACCGCCGACCGGACGAACTGGAGCTTGTCGAGGAAGAGGAGGCGCAAGGGGGTCCAGCCCAGGCGGAGCCGCCCTCGGAGCCACCCGGCCAGCCACCGCAGGGCGTAGCGCCGGGAGACCGCGGCCCGCCACAGCCGCCGCAACGAGACCGGCGCGCACACGTAGCCCACCACCTTCCCCTCGGCCACCGCCACCATCAGCGCGCCCGGCTCCGCTTCGAAGCAGAGGCGGAACATCTCCTGGATCAAGCGGAGCGGCGGCGGTTCTTTGAAGAGATGGAGCAGGCTCTCCCGGAAACTTTCCGCGAAGATCGCGGCGCACGGCGCAAGATCCGCCGCCGTCGCGGCGGCGCAGACCACGCTGGGAGCGCCCTCCTGCTCCTGCCAGCCGGGCAGGTGGAGGAGGTGGTATCCCGACCGGTCGATCCCGATCCCCCGGGAGCGGGTCTCCACTGCCACGAACACCTTTCTCGGAAAACCGAGGAGCTCCGCGGGGATGGCCAGTTCCAGCCGGCGGCCCGCGGCCCGCGCCACGACCTCCCGCAGGAGCTCTGGGCGGGCCCCCGTCACCTCCATCACGCGGTGAGGCGGCTTGAGCCGCAGGACCAGTCGACGGGTGCGGGGGCAGTCCGAAAGGATCACCCGGTACTCGACGTCGCCTGCCACGCGCCCCGCCATTTCGAGCCGGAGAAAGAGGTGAGCGCGGCCGGCCTGCGCGTAGACGGCGGCGATGTCCCCGGCCCGCTCCACCTGCTTGGTCACGGAATCGCCCACCGCATCCAGGATCTGCGGCTTCTGCGGCCACGGCGCGGCCTCGCCTCCGATCAGCGGCTCCGGCTGCTCCCGGCTGCACGGGGGGACCTCCCCGTCCTTGCCGACGGCGAACACCTCGCTCCGCCGCACGAAGCTAGTCAAAAAGCGCCCCAGAGGGGGAATCTGGCTGCGGTACATCAGGATGGCCTGGTACTTGCGGCGAATCTCGGAGGTGGTGCCCACCACTTCCACCCAGCGCTGGCCCAGGCCTGCCAGCGCGGGGGGAGGCTCCAGGGCCTTCCGGGCGTTGGGACCCCGGGGACTGGGCCAGCCCCCCTTGTGCACCACGTAGTAAAGGCGCCGGCAGCCCTGCATCCAGGAGGCTTCGCCGGCCAGCGCCTCCAAGGCGTAGGTGACAAAGGCGGAGGCCACCGCGTGATCCCTGTGCGCGTCTTGGGGATGCGGGTAGACGCAGAGGGTGGGCCGCAGCCGGCGCAGCAGCGCGATGAGGTCGTCCGCCAGCGCTTCGCCGGCGTGCGGGGCCCGGGGCGTCAGGATCCCGTCGTAGGGCGACGCCTCCTGCAGGGTAAAGGGGGAACGGTACGGTTTCTCCCGGCTCCAGTGCTGCTCCCACAAGGCGGCCAAGCCCCGGTCGGGATAGCCCAGGAACGTCACGTGCGCCGGGTCGACGCCGATGTGGCCCAGCGCCCGCAGCGACTCCCGGCGCCGGGTGGCGCCCAGGCTCTCGGTCCGGCGGGTGGCCACCCTTTTCCCCACGGGCGTCGGCCCCGCGTAGCCGAACGCGTCTCCCAGCGTCAGCAGGACCACGTGAACGCGAGCGCCGGCGGCCAGCGCCTTTTGGATGATGAGCCCCGCCGCGATCAGCTCGTCGTCGGGATGGGGCGCCACCACCAGCAGCCGGTCTTCCTTGGAAAGCGCGAGCCGGGGCAGCGAGCGGGCCGTCACGGAGCCGTCTCCCCGCCTCCGCCGGCGGCTTCAAAGCCGCGCTGCGCCAAGGCGCCGGCGTCCATCTCCCTTCCTCCCGCGGCCCTCCGCATGCGGTCCATCAGCGCCCGGCCGATGCCGGCTTCGGGGTACGCTTCCATGACGATCAGCTCGACTCCGGGAAGGTCGACCTCCCGCAGCCCGCGGTACAGCCGGCGGGCCGCCTCTTCGGGCCGCTCCCGCCCGCCCAGGAGGAAAAGCCGCTCCGGCCGCCGCGCGAGCCGGGCCGCCGTCTCGTCCGAGAGGAGAAACGCAGCCCGGGACGGGCCGGCTCCCGTCTCGAGCACTTGGTTGATCGCCCGCGCGATCTCCCCGGGGCTGCCGCGGACCACCACCGCCCGGGCCCGGGGAGCGTAGTGCCGGTACTTGAGACCGGGCGAGCGAGGCGCTTCCCCGGCGGCGGGCACCGCCTCCCGCACCGGGCCGATGACCGCCTCCAGCTCCTCGCGGCTCACCCCGCCCGGCCGCAGGACCACGGGGGGCGTCACCGTCACGTCGATGACGGTCGACTCCACGCCCACCCCGGTCTCGCCGCCGTCCAGCACGCCGTCGATCCGGCCCTCGAGGTCTTCCAGCACGTGCTCCGCCCGGGTGGGGCTGGGTCTTCCCGACAGGTTGGCGCTGGGCGCCGCCACGGGAACGCCCGCCGCCTCCAGCAAGGCCAGGGCCACCGGATGGGCGGGGATCCGGACCGCAACCGTGGGCAGCCCGGCCGTGGTCTCCCGCGGCACCGCAGGGTCGGCCTCCACGACCAGGGTGAGTGGCCCGGGCCAGAACGCTTCCGCCAGGCGGACGGCCGCTTCGGGAAGCGCCCGTGCGAGGGCAAAGGCTTCCTCCGGGCAGCGGGTGTGGACGATGAGGGGGTTGTCGGCCGGGCGGCCCTTGGCGGCAAAGACGGCCCGCACCGCGGCGGGATCCAGGGCGTGGGCCCCCAGGCCGTACACCGTCTCGGTGGGAAATGCCAAGAGCCCGCCGCGGCGCAGCACCATGGCGGCCTCTTCGATGACACCGGGATCGGGACAGGCAGGATCCACCCGCAGGAGCCTCGTCCGGATCATGGCCGCCTACTCCTTCGCCATGACCGCGACCCGGTCGCGGCCGGCTAGATCCTGGACGAGCCACGCGGAGGCGTAGCCCCGGGCCCGGGCCAGCTCCAGCACGGCTTCGCCCTGGTCATGTCCGATCTCCAGCGCGAGAAAGCCCCGGGGGACCAGGCGCGGCCAGGCCTCCTGGATCAAGCGGCGGATGAGATCGAGACCGTCGGCGCCGCCCAGCAGCGCTCCTCTGGGCTCGTAGAGCCGCACGTCCGGAGGGAGGTGCTCCCACTGGCTTTCCGCGATGTACGGCGGGTTGGAGAGGATGGCGTGGAAGAGGACCCCCTGCAGGGGTTCGAGCAAGTCGCCCCGGACCAGCTGGACCCTGCCGGAAAGGCCGAGGCGAGCCAGATTCTCCGCCGCGAGCTCCAGCGCCCCGGCGTCGATGTCGGTCGCCGTCACGCGGGCGCGCGGCTCGCCTTTGGCCACGCCCGCGGCGATGGCGCCCGATCCGGTGCCGATGTCCGCCACGTCAAGGCACGCCTCGCCCGCAAAGCGGCGGCCCAGCTCCGCCAAGGCGGTCTCCACCAGGTGCTCCGTCTCGGGCCGGGGGATGAGGCAGCGCCGGTCCACCTTCAGTTCCAACGAGTAGAACTCCCGCTTTCCGGTGATGTAGGCCACGGGCTCCCGCCGCGCCCTCCTGGCGATGCGCTGGCGGTACGCATCCACTTCCAGGCGGGTGAGCGGGCGGTCGTGCTGCACGTAGAGCTGGATCCGCTCGATGCCCAAAAGGTCTGCCAGCAGCACTTCCGCATCGAGGCGCGGGCTTTCCACGCCGCTGGCGTCCAGGTGGCCCGTCGCGAGCTGCAGGTAATCCATCACGGTCCGGGGAGACGCCACCGGCTTTACGCCTCCATTTCCCGGAGCTTTTCCGCCCGCTCGTGCTCGGCCAGGGCTTCGATCACCGGGTGGAGCTCACCGTCGAGCACTTGGTTCAGCTGGTGCCAGGTCATCCCGATGCGGTGGTCGGTCACCCGCCCCTGCGGGAAATTGTACGTCCGGATGCGCTCGCTGCGGTCGCCGGTTCCCACCTGCACCTTGCGCTGGGCCGCCAAGGCTTCCGCCTGCTCCCGCTGCATCTTGTCCAGGAGCCTGGCCCGCAGGATGCGCAAGGCCTTTTCTTTGTTCTTGTGCTGCGACTTCTCGTCCTGGCACGAGACCACCAGGCCGGTGGGAAGGTGGGTGATCCGCACCGCGGAGTCGGTGGTGTTGACGCTCTGCCCGCCCGGGCCGCTGGAACGGTACACGTCGATCCGCAGGTCCGCCGGGTCGATCTCCACTTCCACCTCTTCGGCTTCGGGCAGCACCGCCACGGTGGCCGTGGAGGTGTGGATCCGCCCGCCGGCCTCCGTCGCCGGCACCCGCTGGACCCGGTGGACGCCGCTCTCAAACTTCAGCTGGCTGTAGGCTCCCTGGCCGTGGACCATGAAGATCACTTCTTTAAACCCGCCCAGTTCGGTGGGGTGCGCGCTCAAGAGTTCGGTCTTCCAGCCCTGGCGCTCCGCGTACCGGTTGTACATGCGAAAGAGGTCGCCGGCGAACAGCGCGGCCTCCTCGCCGCCGGCGCCCGCCCGGATTTCGACGATGACGTTCTTCTCGTCGTTGGGGTCCTTGGGGATCAAGAGCTTGCGGATCTCCCGCTCCAGCGCATCTTTCCGGAGCTCCAGGCTCTCCCGCTCCTCCTCGGCCAGCGCCCGGAGCTCTGGGTCTTGGCTCTCCTTGATGAGCTCCTTCGCCGCCGCCAGATCTTGCACTACCCTCTTATATTCCCGGTACGTCTCCACGATGGCTGCAAGATCGGCGTGAGCCTTGGCGAGCCGCTGGAACTCCTGGGGATTGTTGATCACTTCCGGGCGGGCCAGCTCCTCGGCCAGCTTTTCGTAACGGACTTCCATCGCGTCGAGCTTTTCCAGGACGGTGGACATGCGCATCCCCCACCTCGCGCAAAAGTACGCCGCCCGGGCTCCCGGGGACGCCCCGGCGGCAGGGACCTTCCGCGCGATCGAAACCGGCGGATTCACTCACAACCACGGAAAGCTATGGAACGATCAGGCGCGACTCGGGCGCCGCCTTGCCGTCGGCCAGCAGGACGGCCCGCAGCGACTGGATGGCCACTTCGATCTGCTCGTCGTCGGGCTCGCGCGTCGTCAGCCTCTGGGTCCACATGCCCGGCCGCGAGAGGACGTCGATGATCCACGGGCTGTCCTTGCGGCCCGCGAGCCGGATCAGCTCGTACGAGATCCCCGCCACCACCGGCAGGAGGGCCAGGTGCAGGAGGACTCGCTGCAGAAACGGCGGCCTTCCGAAAAAGCTGAAGACGAAAATGCTCACCAGCAGGACAAAGATGATGAAGCTGGTGCCGCACCGCTTGTGGATCAGGCTGTGCGAACGGACCGCCTCCACGGTGAGCGGATCGCCCGCCTCATAGCAGTTGATGGCCTTGTGCTCCGCCCCGTGGTATTGAAAGACCCGGCGGATGTCCTTCATCAACGAGATGGCCGCGACGTACGCCAGGAAGAAGGCGATCTTGATCAGCCCTTCCACCGTGTTGAGCAGCACGTTGCTGGCGATGTACCCCTGGATCTGCCGGATGACGAACGCGGGCAGCACGATGAAGAGGCCCACGGTGAGCAGGAGCGAAAGAGCCAGGGTCAGCGCGATCTCTTTGGGGCCCAGCTGCTCCTCTTCTTCGCCGGCGAACTGGCTCGCCGAGTAGTTGAGCGCCCGGATGCCCAGCACCAGCGCCTCCACCAGCGCGACGCTGCCCCGGATCAGCGGCCGTTTCAAAATGGGAAAGCGCTCCGTCACGGACGAGATCTTCTCCTCTTTGGTCACGATCTCGCCGCTGGGCTTGCGCACGGCGATGGCAAGGCTCGTCTGCCCCCGCATCATCACGCCTTCGATGACGGCCTGGCCGCCGTAGTAGAAGCTCTCCGCCACCCTTTTCACCCCTCGAGCTGACCCTTTTATTTTATCACAAGCCCGTCAACTCCCGGAGGGCTTCTCCGAGGCCTCGTACGCCTGGATCCGCTGGGCCAGGCTCGCCCGCAGCTCCGCTTCGACCTCGATGCAATCGCCCTTGTACTCCTCCCGCAGCACTTTGCCGTGCCCGTGAATCCACGAGATCACGTGGGCGTCGCGATACGGCACGGCGTACACCCGCCGGACGCTGCTCTCGGGCAGCGCCTCGCCGATGATCTCGAGCAGCCGGTCGAGGCCTTCGCCCGTCAGGGCGGAGATGGCCACCGCGCGGGGCGTGCGGCTCACCGCGGAGCCCACCTCCACCGGATCCGCCCGGTCTGCCTTGTTGTACGCCGTCACCATGGGCTTATCCGCGGCCCCCAGCTCCTCCAGGGTCTGATAGACGGCCCGGGCCTGGTCGTACCAGTCGGGGCTGGAAATGTCCACCACGTGGACCAGGAGGTCAGCGAAGAGCACCTCCTCCAGCGTGGCCCGGAACGCCGCCACCAGCTGATGCGGGAGCTTGCGGACAAACCCCACCGTGTCCACCAGCAGCACGCTGCCGCCTTCCGGGAGGGCCGCCTGGCGCACGGTGGGATCCAGGGTGGCAAAGAGCCGGTCGTCCGCGTACACCCCCGCGCCCGTGAGCCGGTTGAGGAGGGTCGACTTGCCGGCATTGGTGTAGCCCACCAGCGCGCAGACCGGGGCCAAGGCGGCCTCGCGCCCGCGCCGCTGCAGGGCCCGCTGCCGGCGCACTTCCTCCAGGTCCCGGCGGATTTCCGCCATCCGGGTGCGGATGCGGCGGCGGTCCACTTCCAGCTTGGTCTCGCCGGGGCCCCGGGTGCCGATCCCGCCGCCCAGCCGCGAGAGGCTGGTCCCGATCCCGGCCAGCCGGGGCAAGAGATACGCCAGCTGCGCCAGCTCCACCTGGAGCTTTCCTTCCTTGGTGCGGGCCCTCTGGGCGAAGATGTCGAGGATGAGCTGCGTGCGGTCGACCACCTTCACCTCCAGCGCCCGCTCCAGGTTGCGGGACTGGGCGGGAGACAGCTCGTCATCGAAGATCACCAGATCCGCCGAGCGTTCTTCGGCCAGCGCCTTCAGCTCCTCCACCTTTCCCGAGCCCAAGTACGTCGCGGGGTCGGGGCGCTTGAGGCTTTGGATGAGCCGTCCCACCACCACGGCTCCGGCGCTTTCCGCCAGCCGCTGGAGCTCGTCGAGGCTCTCCTCCAGGTTCCAAGGGCTTCCCGGAAGGTCGAGCCCCACCAGCACACAGCGCTCGGCGTCTTGCTCACGGCTGGCGACGAGGTCGACGTTCATCCCCATGCACCTCCTCACGAGGCAAACGGCGGCGCCAGGAGACGGCCGCCGGCCGGGCGAAGCTAGGATACACCTACATCACGGCACAGGTGAGTTGTTTCGATGGCTTCCGGCACGTTCCCGCGCACCGTCGTCCATGTCGACATGGACGCGTTCTTCGCCAGCGTCGAAACGCTCCTTCACCCGGAGTACCGGGGAAAACCGCTGGTGGTCGGGGCCGATCCGAAAATCGGCCGCGGCGTGGTCTCCACCTGCAATTACGAAGCGAGGAAATACGGCATCCACTCGGCCATGCCCATCCGGGAGGCGTACCGGCGGTGCCCCCACGCCATCTTTGTCCGGCCCGACTTTGCCAGCTACGAACGGTACTCCCGCATGGTGCGGGTCGTGCTCGACCGCTTTTCGCCGCGGGTAGAGCCCCTCTCCATCGACGAGGCGTTCCTCGACATGACCGGCTGCGAGCACTTCTACCCGTCGCTGCGCGCCATGGGGCTCGCGATCAAGGAGGCGATCCGCGAGGCCACCGGGCTCACCGCCTCCGTAGGAGTCGCTCCCAACAAGTTCCTGGCCAAGCTGGCCTCGGACTTCGACAAGCCCGACGGGCTGGTCGTCGTCGAACCCGGCCAGGTGCAGGCCTTCTTGGACCCCCTGCCGGTGGAGAAGGTCTGGGGCGTCGGGCAAAAGGGAGCCAGCCGCCTGAGAGCCCACGGCATCGCCACGGTGGCCGACCTTCGCCGCCGCTCCCTGGCCTGGCTGCGCCGGGAGTTCGGCCCCGCCTTCGGCGAACACCTCTACCAGCTGGCCCGGGGGATCGACCACCGCAGCGTCGAGCCCTACAGCGAGCCGCAGTCCATGAGCCGGGAGATCACTTTCGACGTCGACGTGGAGGATCCCTCACGCCTGAGGAGCGTCCTCGCGAGCCTGGTGGCCGACGTGGGCGCGCGCCTTCGGCGAGAAGGCCGCTGGGCCCGCACGGTGACGCTCAAGGTGCGCTACCCCGACTTCACCACCATCACCCGGCGCCGCACGGCGGACAGGGCCTTTCAGGACGACGACCGCATCTTCGCGCTGGCCTCGGCCCTCCTGGGCTCTGTCGACACCCGCCGTCCCGTGCGGCTCCTGGGCGTGGGCGTCAGCGACTTCGTCGAAACCCAACAGATCTCTCTCTTTGAGGACGACACCCGCAGCGAAGCGGTGAGCCGGGTGATGGACGCCATCAACCAGCGGGCGGGGCGGCGCCTGATCAAGCGGGGGCGGGAGCTCTACCGTCCCGGGCCTCCGCCTTCCAGCCCCTGAAACAAGTTGAGCCCCGGGCGGGCCGGGGCTCAAGCTCTCGAGCAGCGGTCCTCGGCTGGGGGCTCCTGCCGGACCCCGCGCGCTCTAGACGCGCCCCCGCGCGTACTCGCCGCCCTTGGCATACGGGTACCGCTGCCGGTTCAGTTCCTTTCGGATCTCGGGGTTTAGGATGCGCAGGTACGTCCCCTTCATCCCCAGCGAGCGGGACTCGATCACGTCGGCCGAAGCCAGCTTGCGCAGGGCGTTCACCACCACCGAGCGGGTGATCCCCGCCTCGTCGGCGATGCGGGACGCGACCAGCACGCCCTCGTCGCCCTCCAGCTCGTCGAAGATGTGCTGCATCGCCCGGATCTCCGAGTAGGAGAGGCTGTTAATGGCCGAGCGGGCCATGCGCTTGCCCTCCGCCTCGTCCTCCTCCTCCTCGTCCAGGGCCTGGGCGATCACCATGCCCACCGTGGTGGCGGCGTACTCCACCAAAACCCAGTCGTCCTCGTTGAACTCGCCCTCCGTGCGGGCCGCGAGCACCGTTCCCACCCGGCGGCCGCCGCCCACCGCCGGGGCGATCAACGACGGGCCAAACCCGATGACGCGCTCCGCCTCTACGCCCGTGGAGAGCGCCCCCACCTTGAGGAGCGCCGTGGCCGGCTCATCAGGCAGGTGGCCGGCCTCAAGCCAGTCAGGATCAAACCCGGTCGCGGGAAACCCGCCCTTCAAGGAGTGGCCCAGGATCTTGCCGGAGCGGCTGATGACGTAAATCTCCGCGCCGTCCAGCACCTCCGAAAGCACCTCGGCCAGCTCCGTAAAGGAAACCTGGCCCCCTTCCCGCTGGAGCAACTCTGTGATCTTGTTCACTTTCTTGAACAGCATCTGTACCGACCCATCCTTTCGCTTCCACCCGCGCATTGAAAGTTACTGCATCTACCGTGGACGCCGGGCGCGTCTTGGCACCCCAGACCACTCCGGCGATGCATGCCGTACCTTGCGGGCGCGGCCGGCAGGGCCGCGCCGGGTAAAATTGGCAAAAAAGTCAGGTTTCTCTGCCATTATCATACGTTAAGCTGCTCTCTGCGTCAACGGGCTATCCAAACAAATACAGTGCATTTCGACATCAGCTACCATTGTACCCCTCCTGTTGCAACGTTGCAAGTCTGCCTGCAAAATCAATGTGAGTCAATAGTTACGGGGCAGTCCCTGAACTGCGAAAAAGCGTAAGGGTATCGATAGAGAG